>OFMJ01000008.1_pt1 | contig 205712 bp, 159 predicted proteins | sample 1541801 | NCBI WGS metagenome assembly OFMJ01 (sample SAMN04209234, study PRJEB22552) | human gut metagenome | biome: gut; material: feces | host: Homo sapiens | place: USA: Oklahoma
TTTTAAGTTTTTATTGAAAATCAAGTAATTCCGTATTCTAAGTTCCGCCGGAACTGTGTTTTTCAATTTAATTTAGATTAACGGTGCAAATATATAATAAATTTAATATATAAAAGAATACATCAAAAAAATATTTTGTTTCACCCCTTGCTTTTTAACAGTTACGAAAGAATAGAGGCTTTTTATTAAAGCGGTACAAATTGCTTGGATACTACATTCTTTAATAATATTGTAAAAAATTAAGCTATGATTGGCAAGAGTTTTTTTGCAAAGTGGTAGAATAAGAGTAGCATCTTTATGCGGTATTAGACATACTTCTGTCTTTTTATATTATTAAGGTATGGCCGCATTTATAACTTGAATCAAGGTTTCTTTTCCATAATTCTCGTTTTTCTGTTCGTTATTCTTGAAGTAGCTGTTCTCATCCGTAATAATTGATAATTATCCAGCTGGATTTTGTTACAAGTTTCTATGAGTCAAAGTAAAATCTGTAGATGCAAATAAAGTTAGTTTTGCCATCTACAGATAGAAAAAATGCTCAGTTCCATGGGTAGGATTTATATATATAGAAACATCTCTTGCCCATAAAAAAGAATATAAAGGGATAAAGTTGATTTCCAATGGTCGCAAGATCATTGAGTGTTTTGGATGTTCATGTTCAAAACCGGAAAAAAGAGAGAAACGAAAAAAAATGGCAGCAATAGACGTTTTCTCACATTCTTTCTACTATCACCACCCATATCTCCATTTCTAAAAAAGTGGGGGGGATAGTAGAAGAATCTGACTCAGAGAATAAAAAGTTGCAAGTTAGAAGATCAGTGTACCCGAAATACACCAATAACTGTTGCTTCCTCCTTCAGGGGCACCTTGTGGAATTTGCACGGAAAGTATATGTTCTCCAGCTTCCATGTCCCCCAAATAGATATATTCCGGATTGGTGACTGTACCTGGACACCAGTTGGAACGGCTCAAGTCGGATGAGCTCAACCCATTCGAGAAATTACCGGAACAGGGATTCCAGTTGCGATAAGTACCACAATCATCGCGCCAAGGAATGAATGAAATGATTTTCTGACCGTCCAAATAAATGGTGTTCGTTTTTTGGTTAAACTCATCGCCTCCACCCCAGCCACCATGGCCAGTGGTAAGATAATACAAGCGGGCGTTCTTGACCGGCTCTTTCAGTGTGAACCTCACTGTCAGAGAGTCGTTACGCATGAAAATAGGGTAAGGCTGGCCAGCTTGTTCCAGGTAGTTGACAGTATTGAACAGAGGAATCGCATTGTAAACCCGATGTTCCTCATCAGGATAGTATTTCAGTTTCAAAGACAAGCGGTGACCTTTTGCATCCCAGTTCCCAATGTAAGCACCAATCCACGCTTCCCCTTCCAACTTTTCCATCAACGGAGTTATTTCTGTTTTATAAATAACAGAGTCTACCCAATTTTGTCCTTTTACCTTGTTATGGTTGAACTTACGCACACCAAATCCGGTGAAGAAGCGCATCAGTTCCAAAGGCACGTCATAACTTTCTGTGGAAATCAGCCCGTGATAATCGGAACCTTCTGATTGGAAAGCAGGGACACTTTTCAGATTACGCAGTGCATCAAGAAAAGACTGGGCCTTATCCGTAGGGATCATGAAGATTGATCCTGTACGGTCGTACGCATCACCGTCTGAATATTGTGCCACTTCAGCAAACAGAGTGCGGTTCTTCACATAGTCTGGCAGTTTTATTTTCTTAAGAATAATCGTTCCGCCTCCTGCGCTGTATTGTATGCCTTCCTCCAATGTGTCTGGCAGTTTGGCTCCATTGAAGCAAATGGTTTGCTGGTCAAACACAGGAATGGTGATGACTCCGCTTTGGTTTATGGTGTACTGGTAATCAGCGGCATCCATCGCTTCTCCCCAATTGGCGGGCAACAAATCCGCTTCCTTTTTTAACGGAGTGATGAGGATGGCTTCTTGCACCATATCTCCATTGCGGACTATTTTTAATACCAGTCCGTCCGGAATGCCGACATTGGGCTGGGGGGTTCCGCGAAAAGGAATTTCATTGGTGTACCATACTTCGATGGTATTGGAGTTGATGGAAGTGCGTACTATTTTGCAATTCAATCCCAAATGCTTCCCTTCGCCTTTTTCGGTAAAACCGCGGCCTAATTCAAAAGGAGTCATGGCCGAGATGATTTTTCCATTGGGCAGTTCGGCACGGCGATAAGACTGACAAGTGGTATAGTCTATATAGCTACCGGTAACAGGTGTCTTGTCTTCAGGACGTACTTGGTTGTCATTTGGCTGTTTGCTCTCAGCCCGTTTATTTTCCAAAGAGACTCGATCGGTTGAAACCGTCATCAACAAATACCCCGGACGCACCTTTCCTTTATAGCTGGACTGATAGGTAACTTCGATTCCTTTCGCATTCTTTACTTTTTTCGAATAGTTCTGCGCATGAATGGCAGATACAGCCATAAGGCAGCACAAAAGCAGCCATAATTCTTTCATTGTAAAATTCTTCATCATTTTTTATATATAAGAGGTTATCGGTTGTTTGCTATTTATTATGTCCTTCTATTATACATGTGGCACAAAGAACGCAATAAGATTTCAACTCAACAAATAATAACCGGATATTTTGAATCAGCTGTATGAAAATCGGCAGACAGGAACTAGTCTATGGTAGATAAAAGGTAGAAAAACATGCTATATATCCGCGTTGGAAGCTATCAAATAAGTGTTTTAAGTTTTGTGTGGTTTTATCATTTTATTGATTATCAATACAATGAGCAGTTCAATAGTTCCGGCGGAACTTAGAATACGGAATTACTTGATTTTCAATAAAAACTTAAAAAAATCACAGCTATGTTAAAACGACTAAAATCAGTCAGTATGATGCTGTTCCTAATGGGTGCCTCTACCGGAGCAGCATACGCGGTTTCCAATCCGGGCGTTACCGATGTGAAAATTACGCAGCAGAGCGGAACATGTACGGGTGTCGTGATAGACGCCACAGGTGAAACCGTTATCGGTGCATCTGTAATAGTGAAAGGGACCACGAATGGAACTATCACTGGCATTGACGGTGACTTCTCTTTATCTGGAGTCAAAAAAGGAGATATTATCCAAATCTCTTTCGTAGGTTACCAGACTCAAGAAATTAAGTGGGAAGGACAACCTTTGAACGTAACCTTGCAGGACGACACACAAACTTTGCAAGAAGTGGTAGTAACTGCTTTGGGTATTAAACGCGAAAAGAAAGCATTGGGTTATGCCATGCAGGAAGTAAAAGGTGACGCTCTAGTATCTGCTCGTGAAACTAACCTTGCGAATGCCTTGACTGGTAAGGTCTCTGGAGTTCAGATTATCCGTTCAAGTAACGGTCCTGCCGGTTCCTCTAAAATCCAGCTTCGTGGTAGTAACTCTGTAACAGGCTTGAACCAACCGTTGATTGTTGTCGACGGTGTACCTATGGATAACTTTACAGGTGCCAGCAATAATGATTATTGGAATCCGTCAACCGATATGGGTAACGGTTTGTCGGATATCAATCCTGAAGACATTGAATCCATGTCTGTTCTGAAAGGTGCATCTGCCGCCGCTCTTTATGGTTCACGCGCAGGTAATGGTGTTATTTTGATTACAACTAAGAAAGGACGTGAAAATCCGGGACTGGGTATTACAATATCTGCTTCCGTTTCCGCAGAAACTATTTTCATGAAACCTGACCGCCAGAAAATTTTCGGACAAGGTAGCAAAGGTGCTTTTGATGCTAAGTCAAGTTCTAACTGGGGACAAGAAATTGCAGGTCAAAGTTATACGGATTGGGATGGAAAGACTCAAACCATGCAATACTTTGATAATGTGGACAATTTCTTTAATACAGGTACCAATCTCAATGAGAATATCTCATTCTCACAGCAATTCAACAAAACATCGGTTTATACATCTATAACCCGTATGGATGATGCCAGTAAGATCCCTGGTGCCAAATTGAGCCGTACCAATTTGATGCTACGCGCTTCTTCTACTTTCGGAAAGGATGACCGTTGGAGCTTGGATGCTAAGGTTCAATACATCAATTCATTAGCCAAGAACCGTCCTATCTCAGGTGCTAGAAGTGAAAATGCATTCTACACCATGTATGCTACTCCTATTTCTTTGGATATCACTCAATTTAAGAATAGCAAAGATGAATTTGGTGAAATGAGATGGTGGGAAAGAGGTAGTGGACTAAACCCCTACTGGGCAGAGAAGTATAACACCAATCAGGATAGCCGTAACCGTTTCCTGTTGAACGGATCATTAAAATATAGATTTACCGATTGGCTGAATGCTGAGATCAAAGCAGGTAGCGATATGTACTACACTGAAACCGAAAATAAGTTGTATGCAGGAAGCCCGCTTCAAAAGAACGGACGCTATAGTGTAGGCGAGAAGAAATTCTTTGAAAACAACTTTAGCTTCTTGCTTTCTGCACAGAAAGACCAGTTGATTGATAAGTTCGGTGGAACATTAACCTTTGGTGGAAACTTGATGGAACGTAAATCTACCGGATTGGATTCAAGTATGGGCAAACTGACTGTACCTGATTTGTTCTGGATTACCAATGGAGATAAAGCTGACCTTAGCGTTACACAAACTTATAGTCACAAAAAAATCAATTCTTTATATGGAACATTAGGTATTAACTATGATGGATGGGCGTTTATTGATGGAACATTCCGTAATGACTGGTCATCTTCATTGAGCAAGAAAAACCGTTCATTCTTCTATCCTTCTGTTAGTGTGTCATGGGTTATCAGTGACATGGTGAATAAAATTGGTAAAGGGATGCCAGAATGGTTTACTTACGCCAAGGCACGTGTATCTTTTGCCCAAGTAGGTAATGATATGGACCCGTATCAGTTGTATAATACCTATGGTATAGGTTCTGATGGTCATACCGGTGGTACTACCGCATGGGGAAATAAGACTTTGTATAATGAAGATGTTCGCAGTGAGTTGATTTCTTCTTGGGAAGCTGGTGCAGAAGTGAAGTTCTTCAACAACCGTTTAGGAGTTGACGTAGCTTGGTATAAATCAAACGCACGCCGCCAGTTGTTAAATATTCCGATGAATAATTTCTCAGGATATGAATCAATGAAAGTAAATGCAGGTGATATCCAAAACACAGGACTTGAAATTATGCTGAACGCACGTCCTATCGAAACTAAAGATTTCAGCTGGGATGCAACCGTTAACTTCTCTACCAACAAGAATAAAATTATTGAATTACTCCCAGGTGAGGCATACAAGAACATGACCTATACATTAGGCGGTTACGATAATCTTTATGTGTATGCGGTAGCAGGTGGTAACTATGGTGAAATCTGGGGTACCAAGTTCCAACGTGTGGCAGAAGGTGAGCATAAAGGAGAATTACTTTTAAATAGCAGTGGCTTGCCACAAGGTACTTCTAAATCCGAAAAGATTGGAGATCAGCAAGCTACTTGCTTGGTGGGATGGACTAACACCTTTACTTATAAAGGATTTTCATTCAGCTTTTTGATTGACGGACGTTTCGGTGGTGATATCTTCTCTGGTACGAATCGTATGTTACAGGCTAACGGTGTAGCTGCAAAAACTGTAGTTAATGGAAAACGTGAGAAATTCGTAGTTCCGGGTGTTATTTTAAATGAAGATGGAAGCTATACAAAGAATTCTATTGAAATCACTCCGCAAGATTATTGGACTGCAGTAACTACTTCCAGCGGTAACTTGGGTATCGGTGAAGCCAACATTTATGACGCAACCAATATTCGCCTGCGTAATGTGTCATTAAATTATGCATTCCCGAAATCAATGTTGAGCAAGACTCCGTTCCAACAAGTAAAATTGGGTGTTTCTTGTAATAACGTATGGATGATTAAGAGTCATTTGAATGGTATAGACCCCGAGTCTGTATATGCAACAAGTACCAATGCTACTGGTTTTGAAAATGCAGCATCTCCTACTTCACGCACATTCTTGTTTAACGTTACACTTGGTTTCTAATTTTTTAAAACTTGACTAAAATGAAAAATTATAATAAACTATTTATCGGTTTTGGATTGTGTGCCGGCTTGATGGGCAGTACCACCTCCTGTTCTGATTTCGATGATATTAACACGAGTCCGTCGGCTGCAGGTGCGGAATATGTAAAGCCGCACTACGCGTTGGATCAATCTATTATTGATGCTCAACAAAATCCGGATGTAGCGGAACGTACCGTTGTTTACAACTGGGCGAGCGCAGCCCGCATCTGTGGTGAAATGTCATTTTTGAACATAGGACGTTATAATGATGGATATAATGCAGCTTATTTTAACCAAGTGACAAGCTGGTTGAAAAATGCTACTCTGGCAATCAAATTTGCAGATGAAGCGGTAAATCCGTCAGAACATGAAGCGGCATTTTTTGCTAATGTAAAACAATTCGCCCGTGTTTGGCGTGCCTGTCTGATAGCAGAATATACAGATACATTCGGACCTTATCCTATAGAAGCTTTCAACGGAGTGAATCCTCAGTTCAATGGTGTTGAAGAAGTTTACGACTTCATTCTTAAAGAACTGAAAGAGGCGTCTGCTGCTATTGACACCTCCGTAGAACCTACAGAGCAGGAAGGAAAGAGCGATCCGGCTTTTAACTATAATGCCACCAAATGGCAGAAGTATGCCAACAGTTTGCGTATGCGCTATGCCATGCGTTTGTCTGAATCTAATCCTTCAAAAGCCAAAAGTGAATTTGAAGATGCGGCAAAAAGCACTGCCATTACTTCGTTGGATGATATGTTTAAAGTGAAAGAATATGGAGGATGGAGTGCATGGGATGGTATCTATACACGCTCATGGGACGATCAGGCTTTGTCCTCAACCATGTCTAATATTCTTGTAGGTTTGGGCGGCATTGCCGTAACTGAACAGCGTGCTGACTTAGCTCCTTACATTAAGGGGATGAATTATATGGGTATGAAATTTGATCAACACTATGCAGAGTTCACTGACAATCCGACTAAACAGTTCTGGATGGATGGTATTCCTGAGAACCTTGATCCGCGTGCTCTGAAAATTTTCTGTCTGCCCAATGATCAAACTGCCGCCAATTTTATAGATAAAGGTTCTGTAAAGGGACATGATACGCATGCGATGGCTGATAAAGAAGGTGCTGATTTAGTGAAACTGGATGCTCAATTCACATGGAATTATTATCCGGTAGGACAAAGAGGTGCATGGTCTGATAAATTTTCTAAAAATAAAGTTGCGGGAAATATTTGGGATACAGGCGTTTTGTTAGGCAAAAACTATTGCGACAGTAGTAATGAACGTGTATGGTTTGCACCTTGGGAAACTTATTTCTTATTAGCGGAAGCAGCTCTTTATGGTTGGTCTGTAGGAACGACAGCAGAAGTGGCTTACGAGAATGGTGTCAAAGCTAGTTTTGAATATTTCGGTATTAGCCAGTATGTAGATAGTTATCTGAATTCTACCGCTTACAATCGTGTGGGTACTTCTGTAAAATTCTCCCACACAGATGAACCAACCAATATGACTGTAAACTATGTGGATGGTTATACCAAGGAGGCTAAAACTATGACTTATCAATATCCAGATGCCAGCAAGATTCTGTATAAAGGTAAAAAGCTGAATGATCAGTTAACCAAGGTTATCACTCAGAAATATATTGCTCAGACTCCTTATTTGGCATTGGAAATGTGGTCTGACCATCGTCGTTTAGGTTTGCCATTCTTCGATATTCCGGCTAATGAAACTACTTTCACAGGTTCTGACATGGAACCTTATTGGTCTACAGCTTCGTATACTAAAGGGCAAAGTTGGAATTTGTATCCGCAACGTATGAGATATCCGACCAGTTTGAAAAATGCTGACCCTGCAGGTTATAATCAGGCACTTCAACTGTTGGGAGGAGAAGACAATATCATGACTCCGTTGTGGTGGAGTAAAGGTAAATAAACCAAATAAAAAAAGAAGCACTTAGAAAAGTGCTTCTTTTTTTATTGAAACCGTTCCAAAACTTTTAGTACATCTTTGGGATTTTCCATTTTAATATTCTCCGTTTCAATGAATTCTTTGATCAGTTGCTGTTTGTCTTTAGAATATAGTTTTAGAAGTGTATTGATATTCCGAAAACTTTTCAACTTACCTTTTACTTGAGTGTAATAAACATTCTCCGTTACCATTTTATAGACTGACAGGTCTAAATCCTGCTCGCCATTCACACGTTGAAAGCGTGTGTTGACATCAATAGCCTGAACACTTCCCTGGGTAACTGTTCCCATAGCTCCTTTTTTTCCTATGCCTTTCGGATTTATTTTCCAATCTATAAAAAGAGTTGCATTCTGCCCGGGCATCACTTCCATGAAATGTCCTTCAAACGGAATAAAACGATGTATATCAATGATTACCGTATCAACATCTTCCAGATTTTCTATAATCATATCTGTTGCTCCATTTAAAAAATGCATTTCTTTGTTTATACAGTCATAGTTAAATTTTCCTTTGGCAAACTGTTTGTTTTTCAATAGAACTTTTCCTTGAGTAAACTCCTCGAAGAAATAGCCGGTAGGTTGTTGGGCATTGGCAAACGTTATGCTTCCCAATGTCAGAATGGCAATAAGAATTCCTTTTGTATTCATAGTTATAGAGATTTTAATGATTCATACTAGTCCTTTGAGCCAAATTGCCAAAAAACGATCGTATACTATATACCCTTGCTGTTCTTTTAAGACAAACTCTTTATTTACTAAAGACTTTAATGCTACATTTATGCTGCTAGCCCCTTTTAAATCATATTTTTTTATGAATGTGGCACTGTTAATCTCGCTTACAATTTCCTCTTTTGCTATAGCTTTCAGCAACTGAATCTGATTGGAAGTTAAAAACTGGAAATAGGTTTGATAAGTATATTCTTCCTCCTGTACGATTTCCTGTATGAGTGTATGCAACAGCTCCATAGTTGGAATTTGCTGTGGCAATGAGTACAATCTGTTTAAAAGATATTGCATATACCACGTATGTCCTTTTACCGATTGATAAATTTCATGGAAGATATCTTCCTGCAAAGTTTTCTTTCTTTCATCAAACAGTTTCTTGGCAAACTCCCAGTAAGGAGTATAAGGAATAGGGGCCAGAAAAAGTTTCTGCGTAGATTGGTAAAAAGGCCTTTTGATGGAAAAGAAGATAGACTCCATCAAATGCTTTTTGCTACCCGAAAAGATAAAATGCACATTCGGGGTGAACTGAATATACGATCTCAACAAGCCTTCCACTCCTTTCTCCGGATATTCCATTATCTGTTGGAATTCATCAATGGCTATATAACATTCTACTCCCGATTGGTTTAGGTAGGTGAAAATCTCTTTCAAGGTTTCTTCTGAACGTTCCGGAATAAAGTCGAGTGTTACAGATGGCATCCCTGTTATTTCATCGGCACTGATGACCGGACGGCAACTCTTAAAGAATGAGAATAGCGATTTTAAGGTACTCTGTGATAAGGTATCTAATTTCCCCAACACACTTCGCCCCAGTAGAGATACAAACTCCTGAAGATTCTGGGTTGAAAATATGTCCAGATAAAAACAGGCGGCAGATTTATTTTCTTTTTGAATATAGTAAAATACATTCTTTATTAGTCCTGTCTTTCCCATACGGCGTGGACTGATTAATGTAATATTTCTGCCATTCTTTAATGCTGACATTAAAGAAGCTGTTTCTTTTTCGCGGTCACAGAAATAATCGGGTCCTTGGTAACCGGTTATTAAAAATGGATTAGTAGGAATACTCTTCATTGCAGTTTTTATGTTACATAAAACATGTAACGCAAATAACGCAATAAAGTTTGAATTTAGCAAATATAAGAGTTGTATTTTTATTTCACTCCATCAAATTCTGATTTTCTTATTTATAGTAAAGATTTAAGATGATAACTAATAGAAATTAGGTAGAAACCGCAGATTTATTTCCTCTTTACAAGCTCTGTAATAAGAAATTCTTTAAAAGTCATTGAAATTTATACAATCTGATTATCAGCACAATAACATCCTAAATAGTTCCGGCGGAACTTAGAATACGGAATTACTTGATTTTCAATAAAAACTTAAAAAAATCACAGCTATGTTAAAACGACTAAAATCAGTCAGTATGATGCTGTTCCTAATGGGTGCCTCTACCGGAGCAGCATACGCGGTTTCCAATCCGGGAACTGACGATGTGAAAATCACACAACAAAGCGGTACATGTACAGGTATCGTCAAGGATGCTACAGGGGAAGGCGTTATTGGCGCATCTGTTGTAGTAAAAGGAACAACGAATGGTACCATCACAGGGCTTGACGGGGATTTCTCTTTAAGTAATGTAAAGGAAGGAGATATCATTGTTATTTCTTTTGTCGGATACCAAACTCAGGAAATTAAATGGGCAGGCAAACCGCTTGATGTTCTTTTGAAAGATGATACCCAATTATTAGGTGAAGTGGTAGTTACCGCTTTAGGTATGAAGCGTGAGGAAAAAGCATTGGGTTATGCTGTAACTGAATTGAAGAGCGAGGAACTGTACACCAATACTGTCAACCCGGTTGCGTCACTACAAGGTAAGGTTGCCGGTGTGGAAATCTCTAATTCCGATGGTGGTATCTTTGGTTCTGCTAAAATTCAAATACGTGGAGCGTCAACATTAGGAAGCAACAACCAGCCTATTTATGTTGTCGATGGTGTTATTCTTGATAACTCTACCCGGGGACGTGATATGGATGGAGAAGAAATTGATGCGATTGACTATGGTAATGAATTGAAGAACTTGAATCCGGATGACTTTGAAACGATATCCGTATTGAAAGGTGCCGCAGCAACAGCGCTTTATGGTTCCCGTGGTTTGAATGGTGCGGTTGTTATCACGACCAAGGGGGGTGGTAAATTCAAAGGCTTCGGCGTGGATGTTACCCAAACTCTAGGTATTGATCATGCTTACAAGCAGCCAAGTATCCAGACAGTATATGGACCGGGAGCACGTCCGGGTAGAATCGGATATGGAGAGAATGGTAATACTTGGATTCCTACTTATTACACCAATGCAAAGGGAGAACCTTCACTGATCAACGCACCTTCTTTAGGATGGGGACTTCCTTACGATAGCTCGGTGATGATTGAAGATTATGACGGACGTAAGATCCCTTATTCTCCAATCAAAAATAATATGTTGGATATGTACCAGTTGGGTTTCAATACGAATACAAACGTATCGGTACGCGGAGGTAATGAAACGACATCATTCTACAGTTCTGTTTCTTATAAGAAGGTGAACTCAACTACGCCTAACAATACATTCGAACGTTATGCTTTCTTGGTAAAAGGCAGCCATAAAATCAGTGACCGGGTGGATGTGGCTGCATCTGTAAGCTTTGCCAACTCCAAACCACGAAATGCAGCTCGTGCGGTAGGCGAATATTTCTATCAAGGATTAAATCCATTGTATGATGCCAAATATTACCGTGATAAATATTTAAGTGAGCAAGGTGGTATCGCACGTTCAGGAGATACTTATGCCAATGTGCCTAGCTCCAGCAAAAACTATTGGTTCAATATCGATAATATGGACTATAATCGTAAAGAAACCGTAGTGCGTCCTATTTTGGAGGTCAATGTGAAAATAGCCGATTGGGTACGTTTCAAAGGTGAAGGCAATATGAACTATGTATATGTTCGTGAAGAAAACAAGGAACTGGGTACAGGAGTTGCTTACGAAGGTGGTAATTATACTTTGGCTCAGCAGACCAAAGAACAGACTACTTTTGCAGGTACGTTCACTTTTGACAAAACAGTGAAAGACTTCAATCTGGGTGGTTTTATCCGTGGTGAATATTTTAACAACTATCAGACTGCTTATTCTGTGGCTACTGACGGTCTGATTGTTCCTGGACAATTCTTTATCGGCAATAGTAAACGTCAAATTAAGGCAAGCGGTAAGATTGAAGGAACTAAACGCATGTTGTCTGCCGTATTCGCATTCAACGCTTCTTGGAAGAATCAATTATATCTGGATGTAACCGGACGTAATGACTGGTCTTCTTCTTTGGTTTATTCTAACAAAACCGGTAACTATTCTTATTTCTATCCTTCTGTTTCAGGATCTTGGCTGATCAGTGAAACATTCAAGGATAAAATGCCTTCATGGATTTCGTTTGCGAAGATTCGTGGTTCATGGGCACAGGTAGGTAATGACACAGATGCTTACACGATTAATTCGGGTTACAATGTGGGTAATTTGCAACTGATAGACGGTAGCTATGTATATACAAATTCGTTCTCAAGCACTGCTATCTCACCCAACTTGAAACCGGAACGGAAGAACGCATGGGAAGTCGGTTTGGATTTACGCTTCTTGGACAATCGTATTAATTTGGATGCTACTTACTACAAAGAAAATACAAAAGACCAAATTATGAACATCTCCACACCTTCTATATCAGGTGTCAGCAACCAGTTGATTAATGCCGGTAACATTCAAAATAGTGGTGTGGAAATCGCTTTGAATACGGTTCCTTTCAGAAATAAAGACTGGGAATGGAATTTGGATTTTACCTTTACAAAGAATAGTAACAAGATTATCGAATTGCATCCTGATGCTGCTGAATACATTGGTCTGCGTGGTTCAACAGGATGGGGTAATATGCGTATACAGTCGGCTGCAAGAGTGGGTGGTCCTTATGGTGTATTGATCTCCGATATCACTCCAAAGAGAGACGACAATGGTAATATCATTCTGAAATGGAGTGATTCCGACCGTTCGGCATACGCTGACAGAAGTTTGAAAAACGAGGTGATCGGTGATATGAATCCTGACTTCCTGGGTTCTGTTTCTACCGGATTGACTTGGAAAAACTTGAGTTTCAGAATGGCTTTGGATATGCGTTTCGGCGGTAAGGTAGCAGTTTATGGTAATCGTTATGGTACAGCATACGGATGGACTGAATCTTCTTTGAAATTCCGTGATGAGGCTCATGGTGGTATGACATGGACCAGCCAGTATTTGAATGCGGATGGCAGCCACTCGGGTAGTTATGGTGTAACCTACCATGACGGTATGATACCTCAAGGAGTGTTTGCATCGGGTACTACTGTAACCGGAGTGGACGGCAAGTCTCATAATGTAGGTGGAATGTCTTATCAACAGGCTTACGAGGCAGGAATCTTGGAGCCGATGCATGCTGCGTCTTATTACAATTATGCCAACCAGTGGTCAACCGGTATTGTCAATGACGGATGGGTACACGATTTGAAATATATTGCTTTGCGCGAGATTACCGTGGGTTACACATTCCCGGAAAATATCGCCGGTAAAATTGGAGCAAAAAGATTGGGTGTAAGTTTCTCCGCACGTAATTTGGGCTATCTGTATAATTCATTGCCCAATGACGTAAATCCTGAAGGTGTACGTGGTAACCTGAGTGGTGAGTTCCGTATCCGTAGCTTCGATCCATATACTGCCAATTACACAATGACTATTAATGTAGGATTCTAAACTTATAAAAAATTGAAGATTATGAAACTAAAATATATAATGGCAAGCCTTTTGATTGGCGGCTGTGCTTTTATAAGTAGCTGTAAAGATGACTTTACTGAAATCAACACTAATCCGACTGTTGTCTCAAAACCGGATCCACGCTATCTGTTTACGGAGGCATTAGCCAAATTTGACGGTCATGACTATTTTGCTTGGTATTATGATTACAATAATATGCTGCGATGGTCTCAAACTGTTGCTTCGACAGGAGGTAATGAGAATCTGATGACCACCATGTCCAATTCTGGTAAGATGGGTTCGCAAGTCTATAGCGTAATGAATCAGGTAAATGAGTTGGTTCATGTTGTAAACACAACGCTGGAAGGTGAGGAGCAGGCAAAATATACTTATTTGAAAGCTCTTTGTAACCCGTTGATGATTTACTTGGCTATGTGGGATACGGATATGTATGGTTCCATGGCATATACGGAAGCGTATCAGGCACGTTATGGAGGTACGCTGACTCCTAAATATGACACGCAGGCTGAATTGTTTGATTTGTGGGAACAACAATTAAAAGAAGCCGTTGAGACATTAGCCAATGATGTAGTCCTTGGTGGAAACAAAGTTACACAGCAGTCATTAGGTTCACAGGACATCATCTATCAAGGTGACTATGCCAAATGGTTGAAGTTTGCTAATTCCCTTCGTTTGAAATTGGCTGTCCGCTTAATCAATGAAGACAAGGCCCGTGCGCTGAATATCGTCAAAGATGCAGCGAAATATCCTATAATGGATGGCCTGGAAGATGACTTCTTTTATAATAAGAGTGCTACAGACCGCCACTTGGCAGGTGGAAACTCTATGGACAACCGTGGTGCGGGCTCAATGCAGCTGATAAACTTCATGATAGACCACTTGGATCCGCGTGTCCGTGTCTTTTTTGAAAAGAATGATTATAATCCCATTGTCATACAGGCCTTCTATGACAAAGGACAAAGACTGCCTTCATTTGTAGAAGAAAATGTCATATCAGAAGAGGTGGATGGGAAAAAAGTGTTTAAGGGCTGGAAAGCTCCGGGCGAACCATGGGTACGCTATTATGGCTTGCCGACAGAGGTGGAAGCAGGCTTGGAAGACCAGCATCCCGAATATGCTGATTATTTTGACAAGGCTGGAAAACTTTGGAAGGTTTCGGATAAAGATGGAAACGGAGAAACCACTTATTATCCCTATTCTCCATTGAATCAATATATGTTCGACAAGAAAGTCATTATTGATTATCCGGTAGCCCCCGGAGCTCCGAGAGTTCAGATAACCGATTTGTATGCATGGTATGGATTGTATTTATCTACAGCTGAGGTGAATTTGTATCTGGCGGAACTTAAGTTATTGAGCCAGGGCCAAGATATAGGTTTTTCAGGAAGTGCCGAGTCTTATTTAAAGAAGGGAGTGGAATATTCAATGCGTGCTTATGATAAGCTGGCGGGTCTGAATCATGTTCCATATTATGACAATACATTTGGACAGGATAAATTTGATGTAAGCATCAAATTGCAGGAAAGTGAAGTCGCTGGGTTATTGAGTGATCCTATTCTGACTTTGGATGGTTCTGTGACCGAGAATCTGGAGAAGGTTTATTTACAGCAATATATTCACTTCATTTTCTTCCCGGCCGATCAATACATAATGATGCGCCGTTCGGGATGTCCTATGAAGGAAAGTAAGTTGTATCCTATGTTGGATCTGAATCCTAAAGTGACCAACTATCCATTACCTCGTCGTTTCCAGGTGACACAGCCGACAGTGGATGATAAAATGGGCGATATCAAGCGGGAAGCATATCAAGCTCAAGGATATTCCTATGGACCGGAGCCTGCTACGTTGAACGCAGAGCGTGTATGGTATGACAAGAAAGCCCCTCAGTTTGGTGAAGGACCTAAATTAAATTAATATGTACATTTACTGTAAGGCGATAATATATTGCCTTACAGCATGAACCTCTTGTTATATTAAAGAATAAGCCCTCTATAAATCGTGGAATCGTTTATAGAGGGCTTTGCTATAATATCGTATAAGTTTGATGAATCATCCGGCATTGCATCACGCAGAAGGCTGCAATATGATTTGTCAGCGAAAAGTGATGGATGCCCAAGTGGCTGTCTTATTTCATCTTATAAACTAATGTTCCGCCTTTCAGAATATCCTCGTGCGAGATATAATTCTTGGTATACGGTTCACCGTTCAGCGTGATGCTGTCAACATACTTGTGTTCCTTTGACAATCCTTCGGCAATGATGGTGAAAGTCTTTCCACCGGCCAGGTGCAATACGAATTCCGGCATCTGCGGAGCACCGAATACATAATTGCCGCTTACCGGATCCACCGGATAAAATCCCATAGCCGAGAACATATACCATGCCGACATCTGTCCGCAGTCATCATTGCCGCACAGCCCGTCGGGCTCGGGGCGATATTGCGTGTCAAAGATTTCGCGGATCAGTTCCTGGGTACGTTCGGGACGGCCTGCCAGCGTATATAAATAAGTAATGTGGTGGCTGGGCTCGTTGCCGTGTGCATATTGACCGATCAGTCCGGTCACGTCTGCCTGGGTGGTTTCCAGTTTCAGGGTGAACAAAGAATCCAGTTTATTTAAAAATGCTTGTTCTCCGCCGAATAACTCAATAAGCCCCGGTACATCATGCTGCACATGCCAGGTGTACTGCCATGCATTCCCTTCGGTATAATCTCCACCGGTACTTTCCATGTGGGCAACCTGGCTGGGATTGAAAGGAGTCCTCCAACTTCCGTCCGCATTGCGCGGACGCATGAACTGGGTTTCTGCATCAAACAGGTTCTTATAGAAATCGGCACGTTTGGCAAAATAGGCGGCATCTTCCTCTTTACCCATACGTTGGGCCATATCGGCTGCGGCATAATCATCATAGACCGATTCCAGCGTAGAGGATACTGATTCTGTCTTGATCAAGTCAGTAGGAAAATAACCGTATTTCATGTAAGTTTCCCAATCGGATTTCAGTTTATGAGATACGGTCTGGGTATTCTTGACAGCATTGAAGGCACGTTCGGCATCAAAGCCCCGGAAGCCTTTACGATACGCTTCGGCGATAACCGAAACACCGTGGTTGCCAATCATGGTATATGTTTCTTTTCCCCAAAGTCCCCAGATGGGCAGGAAGCCTTGTACCTCGGCCTGTTCTACCAATGAATGGACGAATCCGTCCACTTTCTCGGGCACCATCAAGGTGTAGAACGGGTGGGCGGCGCGGTAAGTGTCCCATAAGGAGAACGTGGAATAAAATGTTCCGTTACCGGCTTTTACAATGGAGTCGGCCGCGTTGCGGTACCGTCCGTCCACATCCGAGATTTGATTGGGCTGGATCAGGGCGTGATAGAAGCTGGTATAGAAATTGGTCTTCTCGTCATCGGTGCCGGTCACTTCAATGCGGCTCAGGTAGCTGTTCCATTCATCGTGGGCCGCCTGCTTCACACCTTCGAAATTCCAGTCGGCTATTTCCGCTTCCATATTCTTCTTGGCTCCATCCACACCGGTGGTGGACATGGCTATTTTCATCAGCAATTCATCTCCCGGCTTCATGTCAAAAGTAGCGATGATGCGTTTCCCTTTCTCTGTTTCGGCCATGGGCAGATACAGGGTGTCTATGACAGGCCGGTTGAACTTCATGACAAAGAAGTAATCCTGGTTCACCCACACACTGTTGCGTACGTGGCCGGTCAGGGTTTGTGCATCCTCCCAATTGGTTTCACAACTTTGCACTTGCGAATGGTATTGGTTTTCGTTCCATGTAGGTCCGTGCTGAAGGTCAATCAATACAGATGCCGAGTCGGCGTTATGATAGGTATAACGGTGCAGGGCGGCATGGGGCGAGGCGGTCAGCTCGGCCTTCACACCGGGGTCGGCCAGCTCTACGGTGTAGTATCCGGGAGCCGCGGCTTCCTTGTCTTTGGAGAAGTGGCTGCGGAAGGCGTCCCAGGCACGGGTGCGTGTGCCGGTGACGGGCATCACCAGGATATCTCCCAAGTCCATACACCCTGTCCCGTTCAGGTGTGTCTGCGTGAATCCCCAGATCAGGGAATCGGTGTACACATATTCCGAGCAGTATCTCCATCCCACGGCACCCGTTACGGGGCTGGTCTGGATCATGCCGAAAGGACGGCAGGCGCCGGGAAAGGTATGTCCGTTGTCTGCTGCTCCGATGAACGTGTTGACATACTGCGTGTAGTCAGTTTCGTCTGTCTGCTGCGTGGTGGAACAGCCGGTGAACAGGCTGCCTGCCAGTGCCCATGCGCAAAGGATAGAATAGGTTTTCTTCATAGATTCGCAATTAATAAATATTTTGCGTAAAGATAACGGTTTTCTTGAAAATAAATAGCGGAAGGTCCGGACTAAATAAGAATTAAACAGGTATATTTGCGAATCTTAAATGGATAGAGATATGAAAAAACTACTCTTATGGTGCTGCCTTTCTTTGCTGGGGCTGCATGTGAAGGCTCAGACCAAAGTGATTGATTATCCCGTGGAAGGAAAGCGCTCTACCGACTGTGTGGAGTTTTACCGTGCGGAAGTTTCGGACACCGCACTGATATTGCGCGGTAACTTGTATAATCGCCCCGGTCACTGGGTGCAACTGGCTTCGTCGGCGCGGCTTACGGGGGGCGTCACCGGAAAGGTCTATCGCCTGGTAGGTGCGGAAGGCATTGAGCCGGATCAGAAAATATATATGCCCGCTACATGGACCCGTCCTTTCTCGTTGCAATTTGAACCGGTGGAGGACAAGGACCGGTGGGTGGACTTTGACGAGGGGACTGCCACAAATGGTGAGTTTGTCGTCAGAGAGATCTCACTGGAAGAGAAAAAGGAGCGGAAAAGAATTCATTGCCGCATTGAGGGGCAGGTGATGGGCAATCCTGCCTATAGCCGCATCATGCTGTATCCCGAAGGCACGGATGACCGTGTCAATGACTGGCAGTCCATTCCTGTACGGGATGGCCGGTTCTCATTCGATCTGTACACCGACACCGAAGAACCCTATGAATTGTGCGCATGGAGTGACAAAATGACGGGGGCGTGGCGTCCCGTACCTTTTATAGCCGAGGACGGCGTACTGAAGGTGACCTTCTATTCGTTGGAGAAAAGTGCCGAAGTCACCTCCGAATCCCCCTTGAATAAGGAACTGCTTGCATTCAACCGGCAGACGGACAGTTTGTTCATGCGTTCTTTGCGGATGGAAAAAGACAAATTGCGGCGGGAAGGAAAAGTAGAGAGCCTTGAAATGCAGGCTCTCCATAAACAGTTTGAGGGAGCGAAAGACGAGGCCGAACGGAAAAAACTAGGCGACCGGGCACAGGAACTTTATAGAACGGGAAAGGCTTACACTCCTGAATATTATGAACTTGAGAAGAAAAGTACGAAAGCTTATGATGATTTTCAGGCGTATAGTCTGGACTATATCAAGGCGGATTCCTCCTTGGTGGGGCTTTATCTGCTGAAGAATCAGATGGAAAGAAGCAAAAGGCAGGGAAAAGACCTTGCTCCTTATATCGCCGTCTACCGGGAAATATATGCTTCCTTGTTTTCCGGCAACGCCTTGACCCGTTATGTGCGGAACTGGATTTCCGCCCTCGAAGTCAAGGTGGGAAACCGTTTTGTGGATTTTGAGGCGCCCGATCTGGAGGGAACCCGTCATCTGCTTTCGGAGGAAATAGCCGGCAAGGTGGCTCTCATTGACTTATGGGCATCGTGGTGCGGTCCGTGCAGGCGTACCTCCCTCAGTATGATTCCGATCTATGAGTCTTATAAGGATAAGGGCTTTACGGTGGTAGGCGTGGCACGCGAGCGCAGTGCCGGGGATATGAAGGCCGCTTTGGTTAAAGATAAGTATCCTTGGTTGAACTTGCTGGAACTGAATGACCGCGCGAAAATATGGGAGAAATATGGAATCGGTAATGCAGGAGGGGCTACTTTCCTGGTAGATAAGGAAGGGAAGATACTTGCTGTCAGACCTACGGCGGAGGAAGTGAAGGCGATATTGGATAAAATACTGTGGCAAAACTAAAATGACCCTATCAAACTCTATTTTGCACAACAGTCTGTGATAGCTTACCCGCTGTCGCGGACTGTTGTACAAATTGAGTAAAACTAACGGGGCGTTTTATTTATTACTTCAGAGAAGTCCGAAATGTTTCAGCGCATTGGCTATTCCGTCTTCATCTACGGAGGTGGTCACATAGTCGGCCACAGCCTTGACGTGAGGTTCGGCGTTTCCCATAGCTATCCCTGTGGCTACGTGTCTCAGCATGGGGATATCGTTGCCGCCGTCACCGAAAGCCATTGTGTCTTTCAGGTCGATGTCAAAATATGCCAGTACCTTGTCTATTCCCGTACTCTTGCTGTTGCCCCGTGCGATGATATCAGCGAACAATGGATACCAGCGCATCGGTTCGCAATGAGTCAGCACTCTGCCGAATATATCTGTTTCTTTTTCTTCTTCGTCCGTAAAATACCCCATTATTTGCAGGATGTCTTTTCCACGGGCTTCTTCTATGGAGGCGACAGGGGGAACAGGAATTTCAATCAGATCGGAAACAGCCTGTACTCTGTCATTCACCTCTGTGACGAACATTTCATTGCCGTATGCAAAAACGAAAGGCACCGGATGGCTCTGTTGGAAAGTGATAAGCCGTTCAATGTCTTCTTGCGGGATGCAACCTTTATAAATAGGCTGGTGGCCGGCGGTAAAACAATAGCTGCCGTTCACCGTGATGTACCCGTCAAACTCCAAGTCACCCAGATTGTTTATCAAACACTGTGGGCGGCCGGTAGCAATAAAGATTTTGATGCCTTTGTCACGGAGTGCCTTTAATGCTTCGCGGGTTGAAGCGGGAATCTTATGGGTCTCGAAAGAGACTAGAGTGCCGTCTATATCGAAAAAAATAGCTTTGACCATACGTTTGCCTATTGAATATTATCGTTATATATTTTCATTTTGCAAAGATGGGAATAAAAATACATGCGTACAAATGCGATAATGATTAAATTTTAGGCTATTTGACCTTACAGATTGATTTTAATATCTATATTTGTGTTTCTAAAATAACAAGAGAAATGGCAGTTCAGTTTACAAGAATAGCAGTAAAGATCGGTAGTAATGTGCTGGCGCGTAAAGATGGCACGCTGGATGTGACACGTATGTCAGCCTTGGTGGACCAGGTGGCGGAGTTGCGTAGGGCCGGGGTGGAAGTCATTCTGATCTCATCCGGAGCGGTGGCTTCGGGACGCAGCGAGATCAAGCCTTCCAAGAAATTGGATAGTGTGGACCAGCGGCAGCTTTTCTCGGCGGTGGGACAGGCCAAACTGATCAACCGTTACTATGAGCTGTTCCGCGAACACGGCATCCCTGTGGGACAGGTGCTGACCACGAAAGAGAGTTTCGGCACGCGCCGTCATTACCTGAACCAGCGCAACTGCATGATGGTGATGCTGGAGAACGGTGTGATACCGATTGTGAATGAGAATGATACCATCTCGGTCACCGAATTGATGTTTACAGACAATGACGAGCTTTCGGGCATGATCGCCTCCATGATGGATATGCAGGCGTTGATCATACTGAGCAATATTGACGGTATCTACGATGGCTCCCCCTCCGCCCCCGGTACACAGGTGATACGCGAGGTAGAGCAGGGCAAGGATCTCTCGGACTATATACAGACGGAGAAATCGGGATTCGGCCGGGGCGGCATGCTCACCAAGACCACCATTGCCCGCAAGGTGGCCGATGAAGGCATCACCGTCATTATAGCCAACGGCAAGAAAGACCATATCCTGGTGGATTTGCTGCAACATCCGGTAGAGACGGTCTGTACGCGTTTCATTCCGGCGGAAGGCGGAGTATCCAGCGTGAAGAAGTGGATTGCCCACAGCGGAGGCTTTGCCAAAGGCGAGTTGCACTTGAACGAACAGGCCGTGAACGTGTTGAAGGGACAGAAGGCGGTGAGCCTGCTTCCTGTGGGAGTGGTCCGTATAGAAGGAGAATTTGAGAAAGACGATATAGTGAAAATCATCGACCACCGGGGCAGGCAGATAGGAGTGGGGCGCATCGGGCTCGATTCGGCAGAGGCGCGTACTTTGTTGGGCAGGCACGGCCAGAAACCGATGGTGCACTATGACTATCTGTATTTGGACTGATGTGGTAATGATGTAGATAAAATGAAATGACAATGGAACAGATTGAGAATATTTTAAAACAGGCAAAGCAGGCAAAAGGATCTCTTGCTTTCTGCAAGGAGGAGATCATCAATGACACCTTGTCTGCCTTGGCCGACAGAGTGGAGGCGGCTACAGACCGGATTCTGGAAGAGAACGCCAAAGATCTGGCGGCGATGGATCCTTCCAACCCCAAATATGACCGTCTGAAACTGACGGCGGAACGTATTCGCACCATAGCCGCAGGCATACGCCAGGTAGCCGCGCTGCCTTCTCCCTCGGGCAGGGTACTGAGTGAGACCGTGCGCCCCAATGGCATGAAGCTGACCAAGGTGAGTGTGCCTTTCGGAGTGATAGGCATCATTTATGAGGCTCGTCCCAATGTGACTCTGGATGTGTTTGCGCTTTGTTTCAAATCCGGCAATGCCTGTATCTTAAAGGGGGGAAGCGATGCCGATTGCTCCAACCGTATCCTGGTGGAGATTATCCGGAATACGTTGCTGGATGTAGCCCACCTGTCTCCTTATCTGGTGGCATTGTTGCCGGCCGGGCATGATTCGGCCGACGCGCTGCTCCATGCCCGCGGCTATGTGGATCTGATTATTCCCCGGGGCGGCAAGGGGCTGATAGACTATGTGCGGCAGAACGCCACGATTCCCGTCATCGAGACAGGGGCCGGTGTGTGTCACGTTTATTTTGACAAGGACGGTGATGTGGCGAAAGGAGCTGCCATAATCCGCAATGCCAAGACACGCCGTGTCAGTGTATGCAATGCCTTGGACTGTCTGATAGTAGATGTGAACCGGCTCACCGATCTTTCCACTCTTTGCAGCGGCTTGCAGCAGGACAACGTGGAAATCTATGCCGATGATTTGTGTTACAATTATCTGAAAACCTCTTATCCTCCCCACTTGCTGAAACATGCTTCTACGGATACTTTCGGAACGGAGTTTCTGGACTATAAGATGGCGGTGACGTCGACGATGACCATACAGTCGGCTGTGGCCCACATTTCTATCTATGGTTCGGGGCATAGTGAATGTATTGTGACGGAGAATGACTGGGCGGCCGGTTATTTTATGAAGGCGGTAGATGCGGCTTGTGTCTATGTGAATGTGCCCACCTCGTTTACCGATGGCGGCGAGTTCGGACTGGGAGCGGAGATTGGCATCAGCACGCAGAAGCTTCACGCCCGTGGCCCGATGGGGCTGGAGGAACTGAACACATACAAGTGGATTATTCAGGGCGATGGACAAATAAGACAATAATATTATAAATGAAAGGATTATGAGATACTTTACAAACGTACATGATTTGGGCGACTTGAGGAGTGCCCTTGCCGAAGCGTTCGAAATAAAGAAAGACCGCTACAAGTATGAAACCTTGGGAAAGCATAAGACTTGTCTGCTGATTTTCTTCAACAACAGTCTGCGTACCCGTCTCAGCACCCAGAAAGCAGCCCGTAACTTGGGCATGGATGTGATTGTGCTCGATGTGAACCAGGGCGCATGGAAGCTGGAGACCGAGCGCGGGGTCATTATGGATGGCGACAAGAGTGAGCACTTGCTGGAGGCTATTCCGGTCATGGCTTCTTATTGTGATATCATCGGTGTGCGTTCGTTCGCTCATTTTGAGAACCGCGAGGACGATTATACCGAAAAGATTCTGAATCAGTTCATCAAATATTCCGGCAAGCCTGTATTTTCCATGGAGGCTGCCACCGGTCATCCGTTGCAGGCCTTTGCCGATTTGATTACCATTGAGGAGTATAAAAAGAAAGAACGTCCCAAAGTGGTATTGACTTGGGCGCCACATCCGCGTGCATTGCCTCAGGCCGTACCTAACTCGTTTGCCGACTGGATGAACGAGGCCGATGTGGATTTTGTCATCACTCATCCCGAAGGCTATGAGCTGGACCCGAAGTTTGTCCGTGGCGCGAAGGTGGAATACAACCAGCTGAAAGCCTTTGAAGGGGCTGACTTTATCTATGCCAAGAACTGGGCATGTCCCGGTGTCACTTGTCCTGCCGACTATGGAAAGATCCTGAGCAAGGATATGAGCTGGACGGTAGATGCGGCGCACATGGCAGTGACAAACGATGCTTTCTTTATGCATTGTCTGCCGGTGAGAAGAAACATGATTGTGACCGATGAGGTGATTGAAGCTCCTACTTCGTTGGTTATTCCTGAAGCGGCCAACCGGGAGATCTCTGCTACGGTTGTTTTAAAGAGAATGCTGGAAGGGTTGGAATAACCGGCGGTCGGAATGATGTATTCTTCCTTTTCAATTTATCGTTTCACCTATGTGATGAAACCGTATCACCCATGTGATGAAAACTAATCACCTTAGTGATAAAACTTCATCACTAAGGTGAAACGATAAACAGAAAAGGGTAGCGCAATGATTTCTATCGGACGAAAAACTGTGTGTATCCTTGGCTTGACTATATATAAGACAGTGTGTGGCCGGATTGCCATTCAAGAGATAAAATCACTTCGGAAACTGAAGACCGGGCGGGGGCGGCTGGGACAAACTTACGGAGACGCTTACGGAACTGCTTCCTGACAGATGGAAAAAGGCTAATGGATAAAAAGGGAGCATTAGCCTTTTTATTTTAGCAAACTATATAGAATCGCGGAGACGTTTACCCGGAAATGAAGGATTTATGAAGGATTGGAAGAGGAATCCTTCATAATATCTGCTTGTAAATGAGTAAATTACGCTATTATGAAGGATTTGAAGGAAAAAACGGTTAAAAACTTATTTCCTTCCCTAATTCCTTCCAGTCTAGGATGCCCTTATCCAGATTATACACCTTGAATCCTTTTTTTACCAATATGTTGGCGGCGTTGCGGCTGCGTCTTCCACTTTTGCAGTAAACGGCTACGGGACGGTCTTTTTGAAGAAGCTCCTCGATGTTTGTACCAAACTCATTGTCCAGTACATTGATATTGATGCTGCCCGGTATATGACCCTCGGAATACTCGGCCACTGTGCGTACATCCACCAGCTGGATGGTCTTGTCCTGTATCATTTCCTCGAACTGGTCGGAGGAAAGGTTCTTGAATTTGTCACTGTCTTTGCCGGTACATGCCCATAATCCTAGTGAGAATGCGCAGATGAAGAATACGAAATAGATGGTCTTTATCATAAAATGGAATGTTTTGATGTTCTGGTTTCTTAAAAATAAAAGATGCGGCTGGTCATACCTTCTTTATAAGTATGGATGTTGAATACAATCTTATCGCCTGGATGCAGCTTGCCGGCGTATGCCCATAGGGGAACGGACAGATAGACTTTACGGTTGAAGCCTTCAATGTCATTGTTCCTGTCATGGTAGAGTGTAAGGTGTAAAGTTTGCTCTCCGTCTTTGCTCTCCAGCTTGTTCTCAATAAAATGATAGCTGTGCCGCTGGTCCTTGACTTTGACTTGCAGAATCAGGTTCAGGTAATCACCGCCGCGCCAGATGCTTTGAATGGCCACCGGGTCGGTCTTTATCTCCTTGAATTTTGACTCGGGCAAGGGTACTGGAGAAATAACCAGTTGGGTATTGTAAAGCATGGCTTCTTTTTCTGTTTCCTCCGGACCGGTCAGTGGGGCGTACATGGTCACCGTGCGATACGTGGTGTCCGGCGCCAGTCCGTCAAGACCGGTGCGTGACTGGATGCGCCACTCTGTTCCTTCGTCCGTTATCAGATATCGTCCGGTTCCTGTATGGTCGGTTTTCAAGTCGATTATGTCTGTCAGGACATTGGGATATACATAGTCATCCTCACCGCACGCGCCGAGCAGCAAAGAAGCCAGAAAAGATAGAATAACGATTTTCCTCATGTTCATAACTTTCTTTTTCAGGGTGGACGGTAGCATCCACCCTTTACGGTAAACGTGCTTATCCTTTGGCCGCTTTCAGGTAATTGATGAGCGGATTGGCATACATGGTCAGCAAAGCATGACGCAGGAAAGTGGTGTCTTTGCCGGGAAGATCGACCTTGGCGATCTGCTGTTCCACGTAGTTCTCAAAATGCGCTTTTTCTTCTTCTGTGTACTCGGCCGTGAAACGGTTGTCTCCCATCAGGAGGTCACGTGCCACATAATTACCGGCAAACAGGCGGTAACTGCTGTGTATATGCCGGTCGATGGTTTCCGAGATGGCGGTAAACAATTCACATTTAGGTAGATTGAGTTTCTTCAGCTCGTCCAGTTCATGATTCAGACAGGCGGAAGTCTGGAAATGGATGCGTCCTTTGTATCCGTAAAGGCCGGTCTGCATATTGATCAGGTCGTCTTCGGGAGTTTTCTGGAAGTGTTCGTCATCCCGTTTCTGTTGCAACTCTTTTGCTTTCAAGAAGTCACACGGATCGTATTCGTACGAGATGGCGAGCGGGACGATGTTCAGTTCTTTCAGTCTTTCGATGATATCGCCTTCACCTGCCATGGCCATCATTTTCAATACACTGTCCTGGGTGCGGTCGTTGGAATCTTTGGCGCGCCCCTGGCGTTGGGCTATCCATAGATTCTCATGTTTTTCCTTCATGGCGAAGTGCATGTAGCGCGACATCAGGGCGGATGCTTCCAGTTTCTGCCTCATGTTGAGGCCGCGTTTCACGATGAATGATTTATTGACACGTACCAGCTTATGAATCCATGGGTAGATGAGCAGGTTGTCGCCGATGGCGATTTCTACGGTGGTCATTTCTTTGTCTATCAATAGGATAGACAGGAAAGCCGAGTCCAGAATAATATCACGATGATTGGAGATGAAAGTGTAGTTCCGGGTTAAGTCGGGCAAGGCGGAGCAGTCGAAAGTCAGTCCGTTGGCTGTTTTCTTCACTAAATCCCATAATAGTCCGTAAAAGAACGCTTTTTGGAACTCCAGATTGGTTTTGCATTGACGCATCTTCATGGCAAGGCCTTCGAAAGGCACGCCTGGCATAACAGACTCTACCACTGTCCGGAAAGCGGGGTCAGCGATTAATTCTTCATAGATTTGCGGCAACTCTTCGGGAGTGTACGGACGAATCTCGTTAAATTCAGCTGGTATGTTCATAATTTATAAGGGTTAGTTAGTGATATCACTAAAATTTATTTTCTATAATGTCAGTCATCACATCCTTTATATCCAGGCCTGCGGCACGTACCTGTTGGGGGATGAAGCTGGTAGCTGTCATGCCCGGGGTGGTGTTGATTTCGAGCAGGTTCACTTTTCCGCCTTCGGTAATGATATAGTCGATGCGGATAAGGCCGGAGCATCCCAGAATGTCATAGATGGCCGAGGTGAGCAGGCGTACACGTTCGGCCGTATCTTCGGGCAGACGGGCTGGGGTGATTTCCTGTGACTCACCATTGTATTTGGCGCCATAGTCAAAGAATTCGTTGGCACTCACCACCTCGGTGATGGGGAATACCACTTCCTTGTCCGAGGTCTTGTAGCATCCGCAGGTGATTTCCGTTCCTTTCATAAAGGCTTCAATCATTACTTCGTCACTTTCCTTGAAAGCTTTTTCGATGGCGGGCTGTATATCTTCCTTCGTCTTTACTTTGGTGACACCGAAACTGGAACCGCCGGCGTTGGGCTTGATGAAACAGGGCAGGCCGATTTTGCTGATCACTTCTTCGTCTGTGATTTCAAATCCTTTGCGCAGGATCATCGATTCGGCTACGCGGATGCCGAAGCCTTTCAGGTATTGGTTGCAGGTGAATTTATTGAAAGTCATGGCCGATACCAGTACGTTGCAGCTGGAGTAGGGGATGCCCAGCAGGTCGAAGTAACCTTGCAGGATACCGTTTTCCCCCGGAGTGCCGTGGATGGTGATGTAGGCGAAGTCGAATTGTCTCTTTTCGCCGTTCTCCATGAAGCTGAAGTCGTTACGGTCTATCGGTGTTTTGGTGCCGTCCGGAAGGACTACTTCCCAGCGGTGGCCTTCCATCTCTACTATATATAAGTTATAACGCTCTTTGTCAATGAAAGAGTAAAGTCCCTGTGCGCTGCGTAGGGAAACGACAAGTTCGCTGGAGTCTCCTCCGGCTACAATGGCAATAGTACGTTTCATAGTTCTTCTCTGTTACTGATATAGTTTCTCCACTTGTCTATCAGGTTTGTCATATCCTCGGGCAGCGGGGAGGTGAAGAACATCTCCTCGCCTGTACGGGGGTGGACAAAGCCCAGCGTCATGGCGTGTAGTGCCTGGCGGGGGCAGGTCTCGAAACAGTTGTTTACGAATTGTTTGTATTTACTAAAATGAGTTCCTTTTAAGATTTCGTTTCCACCATAACGCTCATCGTTGAACAGTGTGTGCCCGATGTGCTTCATGTGGACACGTATCTGGTGAGTGCGTCCGGTCTCGAGCACGCACTCTACCAGGGTGACATAGCCCAGACGCTCCAGTACCCGGTAGTGGGTGACGGCATGCTTTCCTTGGGCGGGGTCGCTCAGTACGGCCATCTGCATGCGGTCTCTGGGGTTGCGTCCTATATTCCCTTCTATGGTTCCTTCGTTATTCTCCACGATACCCCATACCAGGGCGTTGTATTTACGCCGGGTGGTCTTGTTGTAGAACTGAAGTCCCAGGTGGGTTTTGGCATCGGGGGTCTTGGCTACCACGAGCAGGCCCGAGGTGTCTTTGTCTATACGGTGGACCAATCCCACTTGCGGATCGTTAGGGTCGTAGCTGGGGTTGTCTTTCAGATGCCATGCTATGGCGTTGACCAGTGTGCCGTGGTAGTTTCCGCATCCCGGATGCACGACCAGACCCGCCGGTTTGTTGACTACCATCAACTCGTTGTCCTCATAGACGATATCCAGCGGAATGTCCTCGGGGATAATATCATTGTCGTAACGCGGGCGGTCCATCATCACCGTCAGCACGTCGCAAGGTTTTACTTTATAACTGCTTTTCACCGGTTTGCCGTTCGCCATGATGAGGCCGGCGTCGGCAGCCTTCTGGATGCGGTTGCGCGAGGAGTTGACCAGCCGCTCGAACAAATATTTGTCCACACGTACTTGCGACTGCCCTTTATCTACCACTACACGGAAATGCTCATATAGTTCGGAGGGGTTCTCCACTACCGGTTCCACATCATCCAGTGCGTCATCCAGTTCATCCACATATTCTTCTGTCATCATCACGGGGTGTTAAGTTTAAAACCAGGATTCGTCTATTATCGGTTTGTCATCGCTCACGGTACCGGATTCGTCCACCAGCGTCGAGTCTTCGGGCATGGTTTCATTACCGTTGCCCACCATGAGGGTCAGTACGGCCTCGTAGGGGATCTTTTCTCCGGCTTTCAGGTCGCGTCCGCGGTATTTAATGCTGTACACCCAGTCTTTTTCGCCGCTGATGTATTCGGGTTCGGTCACTTTGAAACCCAACGCACGTAATTTGGCTTCAGCCTGGCGGAGCGAGCTGTTGTCCATGATATCGGGGATGGCTACCTTGGGGGCGCTGTCCGCATTGACGGTCAGATAGACGGTTCTGCCCGACTTTACCTTGGAGCCGCCGGAAGGGTTCTGTTCCAGAATGGCGCCGGGGGCTATTCCTTTTACATAGCTGGAGTCTATGACGATTGATTTCAGTGACTGCTTGCCGAGTTCGTTTTCCGCGGCGCGCAGGTTCATTCCTTTTACATCGGGCACTACCACAGCCTCGCCGTGGCGTGTATAACTGTCCAGCCATTGAAGGGTTCCCCAGGCTGCCGCCACAATGACCACTACCATCGCTATCAGATTGAGCCAGAAGAAGCGGTTATTCTTGAATGAAAAGAATTCTTTGAATGTTACCATATCTAACTTAATTATTTCGGGTCAAAGATACGATAAAATCATTTCTATTCCTATATTTCAAGATGAATATCATATACTTTTAGTACCTTTGCCCCGCTAAAATAACCTATTTCCTTATCAGACTAAACAAAATGGAGCAAAGAAGAATATGAACGAGACAACAAACGAGGAAGAGGTGCTGTTATTGCGCCGTAAACTAGACCTTTTATTACGTACAGGCAAAATGCTCATGGAAAGTGCGGCGGACACCAACCGCATTGAGCGGAACATGAAGCGTGTGGCCGCTTATCTGGGCATTCCCGAAGAGAAACTGCACATTGATATCCGGTGGACTATGCTGATGGTGAATGTGAGTGACGAGAGACATTCTTTTTCCAAGTTCCAGAAGTGTGAGAACCATGGCATAAATATGGAGACCATTTCAAAAATCAGCAAACTTTCGTGGCGTGCCATAGAGCAGGATTATTCATTGGACAAATACGAGGAGGAGCTTGAGAGAATTGCTCGTCAGAAGCGTAATTATACTCCTTATATTGTAGCTGTCTGCACCGGGTTTGCCTGTGGCGGGTTCTGCAAACTGTTTGGGGGTGACTGGATTGCTTTTCTGATAACAGCTATTTGTACTTTCGTGGGTTTCCGCACCCGTGCCCGCTGCATCGAGTTCGGCATCAATGTATATATGAGTATTGCCATCTCCGCGTTTTTATGTACTTGCCTGGCTTATGCGTTTTCTTTCTCGGGATGGTCTTCCACTCCCTATCATCCGCTGCTGGCGTGTGCTTTGTATATTGTTCCCGGTGTGCCGCTGATAAATTTTGTGGATGATATGATTGACAATCATTTGCTGGTAGGCATTACGCGTGCTGCCAATACCATGATGATGGTGGGAGGAATGGCGTTCGGCATCGCTTTTGCCATGAGGCTGCTGGTGATGAATGATGTCACTATCGACCAGAAATTCAGCGAGTTGAGTATGGTGCCGCACGATACTTACTGGGTGTATGCTGTCGCGGCTGCTATTGCGGCTATGGGATTCGCCACTATATTTAATGTGCAGAAACGGTTGTTGTGGGTGGTGGCTGCCGGTGGGGTTATTGCGGTATGTACCCGTAACTTTGTGAATTTTGAATTAGGTTACGGTCCGGTCATCGGTTCGTTTATGGGGAGCTTTGTTGTGAGCTTGATAGCGGTAAAGGCTGTTCACTGGTTTCATGTCCCCAATCATGTGCTGACCATCCCGTCGGTTATCCCTATGGTGCCCGGTGTCTTGATGTACCGTTCGCTGCTGGCGCTTATCAATATGCGTGGAGTGGTGGGGGAGGTGACACTTGCTTTCTCCAATGGCATCAACTCGGCACTTATCATTTTCTGTATTGCCTTGGGGGTGGCTGTCCCTAATATCTTTGCCCGGCGTTACATAGCCAAGGACCGTCAGCGTTTCCTTACGCAGATGTTGGCGGAACGCAGGGCCCGCGGTAAATTTATTGAGTGGTAGTATTTATTTGCGAAGGGGTATTCATTAAAACTTGATAGACAAAGAAAAAGGATTCTCCGATCATCGGAAAATCCTTTTTCTTTGTCTATCAAGTTTACTCTATTAATTTCTAGGTAAGGCTTCTTTCACTACCATTGGACGACCGGCATATTCTGTACCGTTCAATTGTTTGATAGCGTTTGCGGCTTCGGAAGTTTCCGGCATTTCTACAAAGGCGAAACCTTTTGATCTTCTTGTATCACGGTCAATGATTAATTTGACTGAGCCTACTGTTCCATACTCTTCCATAACTTCTCTCAAATCTGCTTCCTTAACGTTGTAGCTAAGGTTTCCAACATACATATTCATAACTGTCAATATAAAAAATTAATAATTCAACAACGAAATCTCAAGAAGCTCTAAATCAGGAATGAATATACTCAATGTGGATAACTGAGGAGATACATGATGAGAATAAAACTAGAATAAATCTCTAATTGTTTGTTGGACAAAGTAAACTCTTTCATTTGGATAATGCGCTATATCTCTGCCTTTATTCCATATTATATATCATTTATTATTATAAATGGCCGGAAATTAACATAACTTCCATGCCTGTCAATGCTTTCAGTCTGTTATAGCGTCATAAACAGCTCTTGCCATCACCTTTGCTCCCTCTTCATTGGGGTGGATGTGGTCGGGGAACAATTCCGGCATTCCGTCCATCGCACTATGGAGGTCAATAACAGGCAGACCGTTTTTCCTGGCTGTTTTCTTTATCATCGGAATAATTTCTTTCGAGATAATGTCGTCATTAATACTTTCTCCGGTCTGATAGGCCTTTGAAGGATAGCACAGATAAATTTTAGGTTGTGAAGGGAGAGCTTTAAAGGCATCAATCATGGCTTGGGTATCTTTCATGAAATCTGCTTTATGTACCCAGTTGAACGACTTGCTGTCATTGGTTCCCAGTTTGATGATAACGATATTGGGGTTGAATGCCAACGCTTGTTGGTAAGCTTGCTCTTTCATGTAAGGGCGGTCACCTTTATTCAGCATGGTCCGTGCGCTGACTCCGAAGTTCTTCACCCAGTATCTGTCGCCCAGCAAGCGTCCTAGAACGGAAGGATAGCTGTCGTGGCTCCGGTTTTTGATTCTTGCTCCGTAAGTAATGCTGTTGCCTACACAAGCTACACGGATAGCGTCTTTACGGGGAGCTTTGAAACTGCGCAGCCAGGCGGACAGATCGTTCAACATTTCATTCTTGTAAATGAAGTTTTCACGGATGCCCCAGCCATGTCCGCCGCTTGCATAAATATGGAGTACGGCAGGCACGTGATTTTTGTGCAGGCTCAGGTAGTAATTCACTCCGTTGGCGGGAGGAACTGTCTTGTCGTCATCACTGTAGGCGATAAAGGCGCGGGGAGTTTCTTTAGTCACTTGTTTTTCGTTGGAGAATGCTGTTTCCAGTTCGCCGGAAGCGTCTTTACCCAGAAGATTGTCGTGAGATCCCATGTGAGTATAGGATTTATCCATGGTGATGACAGGATAGAACAGGATTTGAAAATCGGGACGAAGCTCGGGGCGGGTATGTGTGGCGATGGTGGAAGCCAGATGGCCTCCGGCGGAGGATCCCATTATCCCTATGTCGTATGGATTCAGGTTCCATACACCGGCGCTGTCGCGTACCATTTTCATGGCAGCCTCGGCGTCCGAGATGGGGAGTGTGCGGTCTCCGTGAGGCATCCGGTATTTCAGTACAATCAGCGCTATGCCTTGTTTGTTGAAGTAAGGTGCCCAGTCATAACCTTCGTGGTTGACAGCCAGTCCGCCATATCCGCCCCCCGGACAGGCTACTATGGCGCGTCCCGTCGCCAGTTCGGGAGCCGGAAGAAAGACGCGGAGCGAAGGGTTGTCGATATCAAACGGTTGGGGAGCCTTTTGGGCAGCCAAAGGAAAACATGCTGATAAGAAGAACAGCAGGATGGTTAAAGTGGAAAGTTTTAGTTTCATAATATATTGATTAATGGATGAAAAATCATTTGTAGATACAAAGATATATCATTTTTATGAATATCCGGCAGAGCGCATGGTGAAATGGCTTTTCCTGTGATTCCCGACCTTTACGTCCTGTTACGGGAATGCCGGCAGAGAAAAAAAGGAGGAACCGGAGTTTGGAGGACGGAAGGCTTGGATAATATGATTCAAAAAGCTACATTTGCCAAGACTTCTGATAAAGAGGTGGTAAAGTATACCTTTTAGTTTATGATTCGTCCATTGAAATAACCTTCTAATAAAGAAAAATGAGAAAAAAGATTCTAACCGCAGCCTTTCTTTGTGCTTTTGTGGGAACACGGGCACAGGAGTTTTATGAAAAACATGTAGCCTTTCCGGCAGGAGCGGCTACAGAGCAGAAAATAGACATGGCTTCCCGTTTGGTACCTACACCGCAACAGCTGGCGTGGCAACAAATGGAGTTCACCTGTTTCCTTCATTTCGGTATCAATACCTTTACAGGCCGTGAATGGGGGGACGGTAAGGAGGACCCTGCTGTCTTCAACCCTACGGAACTGGACTGTGAACAATGGGTACGCGCTTTAAAAGAGGGCGGATTTAAAATGGCTATCATCACCGCCAAGCATCACGACGGCTTCTGCCTGTGGCCTACCAGGACAACCAAACATTCCGTTGCTTCTTCTCCATGGAAGAACGGCAAAGGGGATGTGGTGCGGGAACTTCGCCAAGCCTGTGACAAGTATGGGCTGAAATTCGGAGTTTATCTTTCTCCATGGGACCGTAATGCTGAATGTTATGGGCAGGGAGAAGCCTACAATAAATTCTTTATAGAACAGCTTACCGAACTGCTCACCAACTATGGAGAGGTGCACGAGGTATGGTTTGACGGAGCCAACGGTGAAGGTCCTAACGGAAAAAAGCAGATATACGACTGGAATGCCATCTTGAAAACAATTCACCGTTTGCAACCTGACGCGGTTACCGCCATCATGGGGGATGATGTGCGTTGGGTAGGCAACGAAGGCGGACTGGGACGTACCACGGAATGGAGCGCCACGGCTTTGATGCCTAATTCTTATCCGGGTTCCGATGAAGTCTATAAGAAGTTGGGCATAAATGCCATGTCCAAGGATCTGGGAAGCCGTGAGCTGGTGTCTAAAGCATCGGATTTGTTCTGGTATCCTTCTGAAGTTGATGTCTCTATCCGTCCGGGATGGTTCTATCATGCCGAACAGGACAACCAGGTCCGTTCACTTGCCAATCTGGTGAATATTTACTATCGTTCTGTAGGCTGTAATTCGGTTTTGCTGCTGAATATCCCGCCCGACAAGCGCGGTTTGATGCATGAGAATGATGTGAGACGTATCAAGGAACTGGCGGAATATATAAAGAAGACCTTTGCCGATAATAAGATTGAGAAGGGAAACAGGACATGGACAGCCAGGGTAGGAGATACGAAAGAATATAAGGTAAAGAAGAATGCACTGGTTAATACCTTCTTGATTCAGGAGGATATCACCAAAGGCCAGCGTGTGGAAGGCTTTACGGTAGAAGTTTTCACCAATGGCGCATGGCATCATGTAGGCCGGGGGACTACAGTGGGATACAAACGTTTGTTGCCTTTTTCGGACATTCACGCGGAAAAGGTCAGAGTAACCATCACTGGTGCCCGCGGAATTGTCAATATCAGTAACGTCGGCTTGTATTATGCCGAACCCTTGGTTGACAAAACAATGAAAGTGTCCTTGAGCGATGTGCCGGTGGATGGCTGGAAGACTGTGGGGATGGATGCTGCCGCAGCCATTGACGGAAAGCAGGAGACGGTGTGGAGAACCGATGCCTTGACTTCCTTGGTGGTTGATATGGGCAAGGACGTTGAAATAGCCGGTTTCAGTTATGCTCCTGCACAGGGAGAAGACCTGACCGGAACTATTTATAAGTATAATTTCTATGTCAGCCGGGATGGCAAGGATTGGACGAAGTGTGATACCACAGGCGAATTCAGCAATATCATGCACAATCCTGTTCCTTATTTCGTTCGTTTCGGAAAGGTTTATCCGGCCCGTTACTTCAAACTGGAGCCCGTGGCCGAAATAAATAACAAGGCGGTAACTGCTGTTGGCGAGGTAGGGGTGCTGCTGAAATAATTTTCGGGTGATAAAGGGAAAGAGTCGTGTTTGAGAATAGAAGATGCGACTCTTCTTTCTTATTAAGAAAAATAGGTTTATCTTTGATTCTGCTAATATTAAAACAGTGAAGAATATAATGAAAGAAGCAACTATAACTCCTTTTGCAAAGCCGCTATATATAATGACCAAACCTGTTGGCGCCGTCTGTAATCTGGCGTGCGACTATTGTTATTATCTGGAAAAATCCAAGTTGTATGAAGGACAGCCGCGTCATGTGATGAGCGATGAGCTGCTGGAGAAATTCATAAAAGAATATATTCAGTCGCAAACCATGCCGCAAGTCCTGTTTACCTGGCATGGGGGGGAAACATTGATGCGCCCCTTGGCTTTCTACAAAAAGGCTTTGGAACTTCAGAAAAAATATGCGGGTGGCAGAACCATTGACAACTGCATCCAGACCAATGGTACACTGCTGACGGATGAGTGGTGTGAGTTTTTCCGTGAGAATAATTTCTTGGTGGGCGTTTCCATAGACGGACCTCAGGAGTTTCATGATGAATACCGGAAAAACAAGATGGGGCAACCTTCTTTCTATAAAGTAATGAAAGGCATTGGCCTGCTGAAAAAGCATGGGGTGGAATGGAATGCCATGGCGGTGGTCAATGACTACAATGCGGATTATCCGTTGGATTTTTATCGTTTCTTCCGTGATGAGCTTGATTGCCATTATATACAGTTTACTCCCATTGTGGAGCGGCTGTCTAATCGTGCGGACGGTCTGCAACTTTCTTCATTAAAGCAGAAAGACGGTGAACTGGCTCCTTTCTCCGTTACTCCTGAGCAGTGGGGGAATTTTCTTTGCACCATCTTCGATGAATGGGTGTTGAATGATGTGGGTAATTATTACATCCAGTTGTTCGATTCCACTTTGGCTAATTGGGTGGGACAGCAGCCGGGTGTTTGTTCATTGGCTAAATATTGCGGACATGCAGCCGTGATGGAATTCAACGGTGATGTGTATTCTTGCGACCATTTTGTTTTTCCGGAATATAAATTGGGAAACATTTATCAGAAGACTTTAGTGGAGATGATGTATGGTAAGGAGCAGGAGGCTTTTGGGGCGATGAAGCACAACAGCCTGCCGCAGCAATGCCTGAATTGTCCCTACGAGTTTGCCTGTCATGGGGAATGCCCGAAGAACCGTTTTGTGTTAAGCGAGGACGGTGAACCGGGGTTGAATTACTTGTGCAAGGGATATTATCAGTTCTTTGATCATGTGGCACCTTATATGGATTTTATGAAGAAGGAATATCTGGCGGAACGTGCTCCGGCTAATGTGATGGAGTGGGCGAGAGAAAGGAGAGATAAATAGAATGTTTCAGTAAGCCGGCTGCGTGGGGCGATGAAGTTAACTTACTTGGCCATTTAAGTTAGGTTACTTGGTCATTTAAGTTAAGTTACTTGGCTATTTAAGTTAAGTTACTTGGCTATTTAAGTTAGGTTACTTTTTTAGGATTGTCCGGCTGTTTGGAAAAATAAAAGGAGTAAAGTCTTTGTGACTCCACTCCTTTTATTTTTTCCGGTCAGATGAATTATTTTCCGTTGTATTCATCAGATACAGTTAATTTCTTACGACCTTTTGCACGACGGCTGGCCAATACGCGACGGCCGTTAGCTGTTGCCATTCTTTCACGGAATCCGTGTTTGTTTTTTCTCTTTCTGTTAGAGGGTTGGAACGTTCTTTTCATTGTATATACTTATTTTATGTTATTATTCACCATTAGTAACGGGCTGCAAAATTAGTGACTTTTTTGAAATAAACAAAGAGATAACTCATTTTTAGTGATTTCTTTTTGCGTTTTTTCTTGATTTACATTACTTTTGCATCCGAAATCACCACCGTGAGTGAATATAATCTGAAATAATAATCAAATATAAGCAAAGAAAAGTATGATTAATGCTCAAGACATTAAAATCGGAACAGCTATCCGTATGGACGGCAAATTGTATTTCTGTATCGACTTCCTGCATGTAAAACCGGGAAAAGGTAACACATTCATGCGTACTAAGTTGAAAGATGTGGTTAATGGTTACGTTTTGGAACGTCGTTTCAACATCGGTGAAAAACTGGAAGATGTACGTGTGGAACGTCGTCCGCATCAATATTTGTACATGGAAGGTGCAGACTATATTTTCATGAATCAGGAAACGTTCGACCAGATTCCTATCGCTCATGACTTGATCAACGGAGTGGATTTCCTGTTGGAAGGAATGGTGGTGGATGTGGTTTCTGACGCCTCTACGGAAACTGTGTTGTTTGCTGACGTTCCGGTAAAAGTGCAAATGAAGATTACTTATACCGAACCGGGTCTGAAGGGTGATACGGCTACTAACACGCTGAAGCCTGCTACAGTGGAATCGGGTGCTACAGTGCGTGTTCCTTTGTTTATCAATGAAGGGGAAACGATTGAAATTGATACTCGCGACGGTTCATACGTAGGTCGTGTGAAAGCATAATCTATTTATATATTCATATAAAAAGGCGGAACTTGTTGCAAGCTCCGCCTTTTTTATGTTCCTTTGTGCTTCTCTGTGATGGATAAATTCAAAATATAGCGATGAAATATTCATTTATTATACCGGTTTATAATCGTCCCGATGAGGTGGATGAACTGTTGGACAGCCTTACTAGGCAGACAAATAAGGACTTTGAAGTCATGGTGGTGGAGGATGGTTCGTCCGTTCCCTGTAAGGAAGTTGTGGACGGATATGCCGGTCGCCTGGATGTACATTATCATTCCAAACCAAACTCCGGCCCTGGCCAGACTCGTAATTATGGAGCGGAACAGAGCCATGGAGAATATCTTGTTATATTAGATTCCGACTGTATTTTACCTGAAGGATATTTGGCTGCCGTCGAGTCGGAGCTTCAACGGCAGAAGACGGACGCTTTCGGTGGCCCCGACCGTGCTCATGCTTCGTTTACCGATATACAGAAAGCGATAAATTATGCCATGACTTCATTCTTTACTACCGGAGGTATTCGTGGGGGGAAGAAGAAGATGGATAAATTCTATCCCCGTAGCTTTAACATGGGTGTGCGGGCTGAGGTGTATAAAGCGTTGGGAGGTTTTTCGAAGATGCGCTTTGGAGAAGATATTGATTTCAGTATCCGTATCTTTCAAGGTGGCTATGCTTGCCGGCTGTTTCCCGAAGCATGGGTGTGGCACAAACGCCGTACCGACTTGAAGAAGTTTTTCAAACAGGTGCACAATTCGGGCATAGCCCGCATCAATCTGTATAAAAAGTATCCCGAATCATTGAAAATAGTACATTTATTACCGGCTGTCTTTACTTTAGGAATCGTGTTCCTGTTGTTGTGCTCATTGGTTTGCGGCTGGAGTTTGTCGTTGCTGCTGCTTTTCGCCCTCGTCATCTGCATAGATTCCACATGGAGGAATAAAAGCTTGAAAATAGGATTGTTATCCATTGTCGCTTCTTTCATTCAGTTGACAGGTTATGGAACGGGTTTCCTGCGTGCCTGGTGGAAACGCTGTGTGCTGGGGAAAGACGAGTTTGCCGCATTTGAGAAGAATTTTTATAAATAGAATTTCATCATGGAAAGGTGTCGGAAGCAATGGACTTTTAATATACTTTTATGGTGGGGAAAATAAAGAAAATGGCAGAAAAACTTACCATAAATCAGTGGGCGGAAGAAGATCGCCCTCGTGAAAAGATGATATTGCATGGGGTGGGCACCCTTTCGGATGCCGAGTTGCTTGCTATTTTGATAGGCTCGGGAAATACGGAAGACTCTGCTGTGGAGCTGATGCGTAAAGTGCTGAGTGACTATCATAATAGTTTGAATGAATTGGGTAAAACCACTGTAGATGAGTTATGTCATTACAAGGGGATAGGTCCTGCTAAAGCAATCTCCATTTTAGCGGCTTCCGAACTGGGAAAACGTCGTAAGGAAGAGGAGGTGAAGGAGCGGAAAACAATTCTCAGTTCTCGTGATGTCTATCAATATTTCTATCCGCTGATGTGTGATTTGCCTACAGAGGAATTTTGGGTGCTGTTGCTGAACCAGGCTTCCAAAGTAATTGACCGTATAAAGATAAGTTCCGGAGGGCTGGCCTCTACAGCGGTGGATGTCCGTTGTGTCTTGAGGGAGGCATTGCTGAAACGGGCCGTTGCCATGGCGCTTTGTCACAACCACCCTTCCGGCGGTATGCGTCCCAGTATAGAGGATGACCGGTTGACGGAGCATCTTGGCAAAGCGGCAAAAGTGATGAACATAAGACTGATAGATCATGTTATTTTAACGGATGGCAAATTTTATAGCTATGCCGATGAAGGAAGAATGTAGAAAATCATTAAATTTGCAATTAAAACAACGAGAGATATGGATGTAGATACCCGCTTAAAAATAGAAGAGAGAATTATAGCTATGTTGAAAACCGTATATGATCCCGAGATTCCGGTGAATATATATGATTTAGGCTTGATATATAAGATTGATTTGCAAGACAATGGGGAAGTGGTGTTGGATATGACACTGACTGCTCCCAACTGTCCGGCTGCTGATTTTATAATGGAGGATGTCCGTCAGAAGGTTGATTCGGTGGAAGGAGTTACTTCATCAGTCGTGAACTTGGTGTTTGAACCCGAATGGGATAAAGATATGATGAGTGAAGAGGCCAAACTGGAACTGGGATTCCTTTAATAAATTGGGAATTGAAGAATGAAAGATAAAGCATGGACCGGATCAAGAGTTTATGTACTAAGATCTTCTTTTTTACTTCTCAGCTTTTATGTTTTAATTTGATAAGATTATGAAGAACGTATATTTCCTTTCCGATGCACATTTGGGTTCTCGTGCCATAGCACACGGGCGAACTCAGGAACGTCGTTTGGTGAACTTCCTGGAGAGTATAAAACATAATGCTGCAGCAGTGTATCTGTTGGGGGATATATTTGATTTCTGGTATGAGTTCAAATTGGTGGTTCCCAAAGGTTATACCCGTTTTTTGGGAAAGATTTCCGAGTTGACCGATTTGGGAGTGGAGGTGCATTTCTTTATCGGCAACCATGATATATGGTGTGGTGATTACTTGGAAAAAGAGTGTGGGGTAACCATTCATCGCCAGCCGTTGACCTGTGAGATCTATGGAAAGGAGTTCTTTCTGGCGCATGGTGACGGCTTGGGGGATAAAGATGCCAAGTTCAAGTTGCTGCGCGCCATGTTTCATAGTACCACTTTGCAAACGTTGTTTTCTACCATACATCCCCGTTGGAGCATGGAGCTCGGCTTGGAATGGGCCAAGCATAGCCGTCTGAAGCGTGAAGGTGGCAAGGAGCCCGAGTATATGGGAGAGGATAAGGAACCGCTGGTGCTGTTTACGAAGAATTATCTTAAAGACCATCCGGATATCAATTATTTTATTTACGGCCACCGCCACATTATGCTTGACTTGATGCTGAGCCGCACTTCGCGTATGCTGATTCTTGGCGACTGGATACAAGATTTTTCCTATGCCGTATTCGATGGTGAAAATATGTTCCTTGAGCAATATGTCGAGGGGGAAAGTCAATATTCCTGATTGACAGATTCTTATTCTCCAGTTTCTATAACAAATGATTGGATGATTCAGTTGGACTTTTGTTCTCGAAAGTCTGAAGTGAGTTGTCTATGCCTTTTCGTCCTGACTCCTTTTTTATGTATAAGCCTTTTGTTACTCGTTATTTTTATGAATTAGAAAATAATTAGAAAAATATTTCTATAAATATGGAATAATTAAATGAAATTTTCTATTTTTGTGGTGAAGATAGTTCTAAAAGATAGGTTTAGGAAATTAGTTATATCTATTTTTAGAGGAGGTAAATAAGAGCATTTATTGGAAGTAGCGATGTGTTTCCCTATTGTTTGAACTTAATCTTTAAATATATTATGAAAAAAATCTAGTTCAGTTCTAAGGTGGAGAACTGTCTTATAATTTGGACCGGATGGGGAATAATAAAGTTAGAGAGAAGATGTAAAAGAAGGCTGCTATGCATCACGCATAGCAGCCTTCTATAGTTTATATTTAACCAAACAATAAAATTATTTATTCAGAATAGCCAAAGTGTCGCTGGCAATCATCAACTCTTCGTCAGTCGGGATGACAGCTACTGTCACTTTGGAGTCGTCAGCAGAGATAACAGCCTCTTCTCCACGAACCTTGTTCTTTTCAAGGTCAATCTTCACACCCATGAATTCCAGGCCTTCACAAACTTCGGAACGGCAGTTTATTTGGTTTTCGCCTACTCCACCAGTGAACAGAATAATATCTACTCCACCTAAAGCGGCAGCGTATGCACCGATATATTTCTTGATGCGATAGAAATACATCTTTTCAGCTAGGATGGCTTTCGGATTTCCGGCAGCAACAGCGGCTTCCAGTTCGCGCATATCGCTGGATACGCCCGAAACACCCAAGACACCACTCTTTTTGTTCAGCAAGTTGGAAACTCCGGTCGGAGTCAACCCTTCTTTTTCCATGATGAAAGTAACGGCACCTGCATCGATGTCACCGCTACGGGTACCCATTACAAGACCTTCCAGCGGAGTGAGTCCCATGCTGGTGTCCATGCATTTGCCGTCTTTGATAGCCGAGATGGAACCACCGTTGCCAATGTGGCAAGTGATAATTTTCTTTCCTTTCGGATCAACACCCAGGAACTCGCATACACGCTGTGAAACATAGCGGTGAGAAGTTCCGTGGAAGCCATAACGGCGCACACCATATTTTTCATACAGTTCGTATGGAATGGCATACATATATGCATAATCGGGCATAGTCTGGTGGAATGCCGTATCAAACACTCCTACTTGGGGAACATTGGGCAGAATAGCGGAAACAGCATTCACACCTTTCAAGTTGGCCGGATTGTGAAGCGGAGCCAAATCATTACAAGCGATGAAAGCGTCCAGCACTTCTTTATTCAGCAGTACGGATTCGCTGAAACGTTCTCCGCCATGTACCATGCGGTGACCTACAGCATTGATTTCATCCAATGACTTGATGGCACCATATTCCGGGCTTACCAATGTGTTCAGAATGAATTCGATACCCGCAGTATGTTCGGGAATGTCTTTTTCCAGTATTTTCTTCTCGCCGTTGGGCAAAGTCAGTTTCAGGAAAGAGCCTACCAAGCCAATTTTCTCGATACCGCCCTGTGCCAGGACTTCTTTGGTAGTCATGTCAAATAATTTGTATTTGATAGAAGAACTACCGCAATTGAGCACTAATATTTTCATGATGTTGTTGTTTTTGGAGGATGATTATTTGTTTTCTTTAGCGGCAATTGCCTGATTGGCAGTAATGGCAATCATCTTGTAAACATCATCGATAGAGCAACCGCGTGACAGGTCATTCACCGGGCGGGCGATACCTTGCAGGATGGGGCCGATAGCGGTAGCGTGTCCCAGACGTTCTACCAATTTATAAGAGATATTACCTACTTCCAGACAAGGAACAACCAGTACGTTTGCCTTGCCTGCAATTTCTGAGCCCGGAGCTTTGCTTGCACCGATGTGCGGCACCAAAGCAGCGTCGGCCTGTAACTCACCGTCAATCTTCAAATCGGGAGCCAGCTCCTTGGCGATTGCTAAAGCTTCCACTACCTTGTCTACCACTTCATGTTTGGCAGAACCTTTGGTTGAGAAACTCAACATAGCTACACGAGGATCAATTCCGGCAACAGCCTTGGCGGTTTGAGCGGTACAAACAGCAATCTGAGCCAATTGGTTGGCATCCGGCATCGGAGTTACCGCAACGTCACCCATCACGATTACACCATTGTTTCCGTATTCGGGAGCATGAGTAAGCAGCAGCATGGCGCCAGACACACAAGTGATACCCGGAGTAGTCTTGATAATCTGCAAAGCAGGACGAAGTACATTGCCTGTGGTGTTGCGTGCGCCGGCCAATTGTCCGTCAGCATCACCTGCCTTGATGATAAGGCATCCCAAGTACAGCGGATCGATAACCAGTTTGCGGGCCTCTTCGATAGTCATACCTTTTTTCTTACGGAGTTCGCACAGTAATTGTGCATACTCTTCCTTCTTCGGGTGGTCTGTGGGATCGATAATAGTGGCTTTGCCGATGTTTCCCAATCCCCATTGTTTGGCCAGACTCATGATTTCATCGGGGTTTCCCAATAAAATAAGGTCGGCAACACCGTCTGTCAATATTTGGTTGGCAGCTTTTAATGTACGTTCTTCTGTTCCTTCCGGAAGAACAATGCGCTGTTTGTTTGCTTTCGCGCGCTCAACGATTTCAGAAATTAAATCCATGATAATATATTAATAATGTACGTTCTAAAGACGAGTGTTGTTTTTCACGATGCAAAATTAGCTAATTTTGCAATATCTACATTGCAAAATCAATATTATTTTTGGTTTAAAGTATGCTAAAAATGTATGTTATTGAACACTAAACGGGATGTTTCCTTAACTTTGCGCAGTTTTCAATAAGTTTTAATAAATTAATAAGGTATGATTCGTCAATGCGCCATATTATTTGGCTGTTTGGCTTTGGGTGAACTGATTGTTTTTTTGACGGGTATCAAGCTGCCGTCCAGCATTATAGGAATGCTGTCGCTCACCCTTTTTCTTAAGTTGGGTTGGATAAAACTGCAATGGGTGCAGGGACTGTCCGATTTCCTGGTTGCTAATCTGGGCTTTTTCTTTGTGCCGCCCGGTGTGGCGCTGATGCTTTATTTTGATATCATCAAGGCACAGTTCTGGCCGATAGTAATTGCGACGGTGGTCAGTACGGTTCTGGTACTGGTCGTTACAGGATGGGTTCATCAATTAGTTAGAAAATCAAATGGAATATTTAGAAAATAAGTTCTTTTTGCTGGCACTCACCTTCGGGGTGTTTTTTTTGTCACGTGTCTTGCAGAAAAAGACAGGATGGGTGGTGTTAAACCCCATTCTGCTTACCATTGCCGTGTTGATTCTGTTTTTAAAGTTTACCGGCATCAGTTATGAAACATATAATGAAGGAGGCCACCTGATTGAATTCTGGCTGAAGCCGGCGGTGGTGGCATTGGGCGTACCGCTTTACTTGCAGCTGGAGATGATAAAGAAACAGTTGCTTCCTATTGTCATTTCGCAGTTGGCGGGGTGTCTGGTGGGATTGGTCGCTGTGGTGGTCATTGCCCGGTTGTTGGGAGCCACTCCGGATATTATTTGTTCATTGGCCCCTAAATCTGTGACGACCCCTATTGCTATGGAGGTGTCGAAGGCCACCGGAGGTATTCCCTCTTTGACGGCCGCTGTTGTGGTAGTGGTGGGGCTGTTCGGGGCGGTGTTCGGTTTCAAGGTACTCCGGGTAGGTCATGTGGGGAGTCCTATTGCGCAAGGGCTTTCTATGGGTACGGCCACTCATGCGGTCGGTACTTCTACAGCAATGGAGATCAGTGGTAAATATGGAGCGTATGCCAGTCTGGGCTTGACTTTGAACGGAATCATGACGGCTGTCTTCACACCGACAATTCTTAGATTATTAGGCGTGATTTAACAAAAAAGCTGTTATCTTTGTTATATATAGAAATTCATCACAGATTGTGGAGGATCGGTTATGCTTTCAACGGGTATGGTCATTGGTCGCTCTGAATGAAATGAAGATGCTGTGATTTGTGGTGAGGAAACAAGCAACCCATATTTTATGATAGAATTTAAAGATATAACTTTAGCGGATAAAGACTTGATACAGTCCTTTACCCTGAACAGCCAGCGTCGTAATTGCGACTTGTCCTTTGCCAACTTGTGTAGCTGGCTCTTCCTGTATCAGACTAAATATGCCGTGATGGACAATTACCTGCTGCTGCGTTTCTATGCGGGAGAAGAATTGGCCTACATGATGCCCGTCGGGACAGGAGATGTGAAACCTGTTCTCGAAGCGTTGATAAAGGATGCGGAAGAAATGGGAGCGAAACTGCGTATGCTGGGAGTGTGCGTGGGCATGAAAGCGGATATAGAGGCAGCGATGCCTGGACGCTTTACTTTTACGGAAGACCGGGATTACTTTGATTACATCTACCTGCGTACTGACTTGGCAACCTTGAAAGGGAAGCGGTTTCAGGCCAAACGTAATCACATCAACAAGTTCAAGAAACAGTATCCTGATTATGAATACAAGCCCTTGACTCCCGGATTGGTTCCCGAATGTCTGAAGCTGGAAGAAGAATGGTGCCGCGCCAATAACTGCGAGGAACAATTGGCATTGGGGGCGGAACGCAAATCCATGACATACGCTTTGAACAACCTGGAGGCGTTGGGACTGACGGGAGGCGTGCTTCATGTCAACGGAAAGATTGCCGCTTTCACATACGGTGCCCCCATCAATCATGAAACGTGGGATACTTGTGTGGAAAAGGCGGATACGGAGATAGAAGGATCGTATGCCATGATTAACTATGAATATGCGAATCATATCGCCGAACAATATATATATGTAAACCGTGAGGAGGATCTCGGTCTGGAAGGCTTGCGCAAGGCGAAGCTTTCTTACCAGCCCGTTATTTTACTCGAAAAATGTATAGCGGAATTCAATGACCACAAAGGATGAAGTGAAAGCATTATGGAAACTCTGCTTTACTGATAGCGATGAGTTTACCGACTTGTATTTCAAGATGAGATATAAGGATGAAATTAACAGAGTGGTTCGTGAAGACGGAAAGATTGTTTCCGCATTACAGACGATACCTTATCTCATGACTTTCTGTGGCGGGGTGATTCCCACTTCGTATATCTCGGGCGCTTGCACGCATCCTGATTACAGGGAGCATGGAGCCATGAGGCGTTTGCTGAAAGAAACGCACCGGCGCATGTATGAGGAAGGGATTTTATTGGCCTCGCTGATTCCTGCCGAGGAATGGTTGTTCGGATACTATGCCAAGTCGGGATACACTCCTGCTTTCGGGTATGCGGTGGAACAGGTTCGGAGGGACGGATTACACCCTTCGGCCGGTTGTCGGGTGGAGGTATGCGAGTCTCCCGGTGCGGAGCATTATCATTATTTTGATTCCCGTATGCGCGGACGCAGGAGTTGCATCCTGCATTCCCACGAGGATTTTTTAGTCGTTATGGCCGATTTGAATCTGGGCAATGGCAAGTTGCTGATTGCCCGGGAAGCGGATGAAATGGTGGGAATGGCATTTACGGTAATGGATGGTGGTACATTGTATATAAAGGAATTGCTGGCGGATACGGATGCGGTGCGTGATGCTTTATTGTACGACGCTGCCTATATATATAAGGTACAGGCGATGGAATGTTTAGTCCCTTCTTCTGGTCATCCCTTATTCTTGGGAATGGCAAGGGTCATTTGCGCGGAGAAGATGTTGAGGCTCTTTGCCCGTCGATATCCGGCCTTGGAACTCTATCTGTTTGTTGAGGGGGATGAGGTGATTCCTGAGAACAACGGGTATTATACGGTGAAGGATGGAATCTGCCTTCGCGAAAGAATGTACGGAAAGGAATATCAGTCCTGTACATTAGACCGTGTTGCCCGGCTGCTGCTGGAAGCGGAGCAACCGTATATGAGCCTGATGCTGAATTGATTGGTAGCATATCAGTCGTTTCCTTGTCTTTATGATGAAAAACTTGGGCCGCTTTTTCAGTATCGTGAAGAGCGGATGTGCCCATAAGTAGGTATGATGAATTTACGCGTATGTATGCGCAGAGGCGCATGTATGGTTTGGGGGTTACTCTCCTGATGGAATTTCTTCCTCCCTCAGCCTTAAAAATCACCATTAGTGGGGATTGTGCAGGTTATAAATACTTCGCAACTTTGCACACACAAAAGAGAAGATGTAAGAACTGTATTTTAACAGCGTCAGCTGGAATTGACGGGTACTGTTTATTCCAGACGCTCCGGTATTTATCCGTTTTTAACGTTTCATACACTTCGGATAGTGTCCGTCGGGCCTATCTCATTTTTTCTGTAAAATAATTATGGGTTTGAACAGGCTTCTTCTGTGGAGTTGGAGCAATCTTTATTCATATCCGTTACTAGTTGCTGTATGTCTGATATTCCCATGTTAAAATTGCCATGTGATCAGTTTGGGTTTTAGGGGATAGGAATTACAGCATTGGAAGACGAGAAACAAGATCATTGAAAGCTCTGCCGGAGAACCTGTTTTTTTAGGGTAAATGGAGAATTAATCATTAAATAAGAATTTCTGAATATGAAAAAACTAACTGTTTTAATAATTTGTTTATGCTATGCATTCGCTTCGGCAATGGCTGGCGATGAGAAAACATTGAACAAGTCTGATGCAAACATGATAGGCCATGTGTTGGACAAGGATACGAAAGAACACTTGGCCTATATCACAGTTGCCTTGAAAGGTACCACTGTAGGCACTGTGACCGATGCTACCGGTCATTATTACCTGAAGAACCTTCCCGAAGGAGACTTTACCCTCGAAGTAAGTTCGGTAGGTTATAAAACAGTCAGCCGTAAGGTGCATCTGAAACGTGGGAAAACATTGGAGGAGGATTTTGAACTGGAACAAGATGCCATAGCACTGGATGCGGTGGTTGTTTCTGCCAACCGTAATGAAACCAAACGCAAGTTGGCCCCTACACTGGTCAATGTGCTGGATGCGAAATTGTTTGAGCGTACGGAATCGACAGACTTGGCGCAAGGGTTGAAATTCCAGCCGGGTGTGCGTGTGGAGACCAATTGCCAGAATTGTGGATTCAGCCAGGTACGTATTAACGGACTCGACGGGCCTTATTCACAAATACTGATTGACTCCCGCCCCGTATTCAGCGCTTTGGCTGGAATTTACGGACTGGAACAGATACCGGCTAACATGATTGAGCGGGTGGAAGTGATGCGTGGAGGAGGTTCGGCTTTGTTCGGTTCTTCCGCTATTGCCGGAACCATCAACATCATCACCAAAGAACCGATGAGTAATTCGGCCAGCCTTTCACACCAGATACGCGGACTGGGAGGCTTGGGGACCTTTGAAAATACCACCAACTTCAACGGCTCTATCCTGATGGATAATAATAAGGTAGGAGTGACCTTGTTCGGACAGACGCGTCACCGTTCGGGATATGACCGTGATAAAGACGGCTATACTGAAATGCCGATGCTGGACGGACGTACATTGGGATTCAGAGCCTTTATAAAACCAAGCAACTATTCGAAGGTTACAGCCGAATACCATAACACGCACGAGTTCAGAAGAGGAGGTGACTTGTTGCATAATGAGCCTCATAACGCTCACATAACCGAACAGTTGGAGCATACCAACAACCTGGGTAGCTTGAATTATACGCTTTTCAGCCCCAATGGGAAACATCACCTGAACGCCTATGCCTCTTTTATGAAGGTAAGCCGCAAGAGCTATTACGGAGGAGATGAGAAACTGGCTTCGGACATACTTACCAAAGGACAAGAAAATCTGGATGCCAAGAAGGATGCGTTTGCGGAACAGTTCAAGAAAGACCATCCGGAATTATCCGAAGAAGAACTTGGAGCAAAGGTGGATAATGAATTTGGACAATTACCTTTTGGCGGACTGGACAACAGCGAAATGGAGACATTGGTGAAGCGCATGGCTTCTTACGGACGTACCGAGGGCATGACCTATATGATGGGCGCCCAGTATTCTTATGACATCGACAAACTGTTGTTTATGCCTTCACAGCTGACCTTAGGGGTGGAATATACCCACGACAAGCTGGATGATATCAGCGGCTACCGTCCCGCACCGATTTCTCAAAAGGTACATGTGCAGAGCGCTTTCCTGCAAAATGAATGGAAAAATGAATGGTGGAGCATCCTTGTCGGTGCGCGTGTGGACAAGCATGCTTTGGTGAAACATGCCATTATAAGCCCTCGTGCCAACTTGCGTTTCAATCCGGTTAAGGAACTCAGCCTGCGCGTAAGCTACAGCAAAGGATTCCGTGCCCCGCAATTGTATGATGAGGACTTGCATGTGGACAATGCCGGCGGTGAACTGATTCTTTCCGAGAACTCTCCGTCATTGAAAGAGGAAACTTCCCACAGCCTGAGCGCATCGGCAGACTGGTATCACCGCTTCGGTGCATGGCAACTTAATTTGATGGTGGAAGGATTCTATACACAACTGAAAGATGCTTTCAGTTCCACCCAGCAAGATGCCCCCGGAGGAGGCAAAGTGAAAATCCGTATAAACTCGGATGGCGCAAAGGTATATGGTGGAAATTTGGAAGCTAGAATCGCTTATCTGAACTATATACAGTTGCAAACCGGACTCACCGTCCAGAAAAGTTTATGGGATAAGGAACAGCAATGGGATGACGGCGATGCGTTTGCCACACGCCGCATGTATCGTACTCCGGACGTATATGCTTATTTTGTAGGTACAGCCAACTTTACCAAGAAGTTTGCACTTACCGTTTCCGGGAACTATACCGGCAAGATGCTGGTGGGGCACTTGATTCCGACCGATGAGGATGGAAAAGTGGAAATGTTCAATAACCAGCCTGCGGCCATTATTCATACTGAACGTCTCCAGAACGGACCGGGACAGACCGTCTCTACTTACGGAGCACGCACCTTCAAGACACCAGGGTTTTTTGAACTGGGATGCAAGCTGTCCTATGATTTCTCTCTGTACAAAATGGCTACGCTTCAAGTGTCTGCCGGTGTACAGAACATCTTCAATGCTTATCAAAAAGACTTTGACAGAGGTCCTTTGAGAGACTCTGCATACATCTATGGGCCGGGAGCGCCGCGCTGCTATTTTGCCGGTATGAAAATAAGCTATTAGTAATTAACCAAGCTTGTAGAGACAGATAATAATCAGATTAAATCCAAGAACGGGAATCCTCTTATTTTTTCACTATTGCCAGATAGGGATTAAGTAAGAGGATTTTTTCAATCATAAAAAGATGAAGGCAAATACCATTAAATTAATCATAACACTGTTGGGGGTGGCTTCTTTCGCGTATGGGCAAAATACACTTACCGTCATGGTCAGGGATAAGGAGGATAAAGAACTGCTGGCGGGAGCTGTTGCCGTTTTGGAACATACGTCCCGGACGGCTGTTTCGGACAAAGACGGGATATTGATCCTTACAGGCATACCCGATGGTGAGCATGAAATTTCTTTCAGCTATGTGGGTTATAAGAGTGACACCCGGACTTATCGCTTTCCCGAGACCGCTTCCGATACGCTTAGGGTATATCTCGTTCCGGATGCAGAAGAGTTGGAAGAAGTGATTGTTCAGGCTACCAGAGGCACGCGCACCATACAAAACATACCGACCCGCATTGAGTTTATGTCTGCCGAGGAACTGGATGAAAAAGCCAGTATGAGTCCCGGTGATATACGTATGTTGCTGAGTGAAAGTACGGGAATCTCCACCGGACAGACCTCTGCCGCTTCGGGAAATGCCACGATCCGCATCCAAGGACTGGAAGGGCGGTACACCCAGATTTTGAAAGACGGTTTTCCTACTTTTTCGGATGCTGCAAGTGGGTTGGGACTGCTGCAGACGCCTCCGTTGGATTTGAAGCAGGTGGAGGTGATAAAAGGCTCGGCTTCCACCCTCTATGGGGGTGGAGCGATAGCAGGTTTGATCAACTTGGTTTCCAAAGTCCCGGAGGAAAAGCGGGAACTCAGCCTGCTGCTCAACGGAACGACGGGCAACGGGCTGGACACCGGTGTGTTCTGGGGACAGCGTGGCGGGAAAGTGGGCGGAACTTTCCTGGCGGCTTATAACAGAAACTGGGGGTACGCTCCCGGTGGAACCACTTTTACTGCTATTCCCGCTTTTGACCGATATACGCTGAATCCCAAACTTTTTCTCTATTTATCGCCACATACCGAATTGAATTTGGCTTTGGAAACGATGTTCGAAAATCGTTTGGGAGGCGATATCCTTTATGTGAAGGGAAGGGGAGATGGCGTCCATTCTTACTATGAGCGGAATAAGACTCGGCGACATGCCGTACGGTTGGCTGTGGACCATCGGTGGAATGAACAAAACAGGTTGGCGTTCAAGAGCAGCGTCACTTATGATGACCGGAAAATGAGCGAGCCTGCTTTTCGCTTCGAAGGCAGCCAGCTTTCTTCTTTCCATGAGCTTTCTTTGGTGCAGACTCGCAGCCGTTCTGAGTGGGTAGGCGGAATCAACCTTTGGACGGAGCGTTTCAAAGAACGGAGGTTGTCCGCTTTCCCGTTGAGGAATTACAACCAAGCCACATTGGGGGCATTTGTCCAGAACGACTGGAAAGTGGCGGAGTGGTTTGATTGGGAAGCGGGATTACGCGCCGATTATGTTTTCGGCTACGGGTATGCCCTGCTGCCGCGAGTATCGGCCCATTTTAAAGTAACCGACCGTCTTTCTTCCCGGCTGGGGGGAGGATTCGGCTACAAAGTCCCTACCATTTTTACGGAAGATACCGAAAGACTCCAATATAAAGGTGTGTTGCCGGTAGATAAGAAGCATAGCAAGCTGGAGAGGAGTTACGGCCTGAACTGGGATGTGAATTATGTCACTTCCCTTTGCGATGACCGTGTTTCCTTTAGTGTCAATCAGTTGTTTTTTTATACCTATTTGCAGTCACCGTTATTCTTGCGGGAACTGGAAGGAGGGTTGTATCAGTTGGAACAGTCCGGGCACATGGCTACCCGGGGTGGGGAAACCAATGTGAAGATCGGTTATGAAGACCTGCATTTGTATGTGGGTTATACATTTACGGATGCAGGGACGCATGAAGCGGGAGGCGGCTGTCATGAAAACACGCTGGTTCCCAAGCATCGCATCAATGCCGTATTGATGTATGAAGTGGAAGATAAGTGGAGGATAGGTCTGGAATCTTATTATTTCAGCTCTCAGAAGCTGAATGACAGCAGCCGGGGAAAAGCCTATACGATATGTGGCTTCATGATTGAAAAAATATGGGAGAACTTTTCGCTCTTCGCCAATTTTGAGAACTTTACGGACAGAAGGCAGACCCATTTTGACACCATCAACACAGGCAGTATCACTCATCCGGTCTTTCGTGATATTTATGCTCCGCTGGACGGCTTTGTGATGAACGGAGGTGTTAAATTGAGGTTTTAATCTGTCAAAATACGGGCGCCTGTTTATGAGGAAGAAGGTGTATTAATACTCAACTTTAGAGAAAATGAACCTTTTATTTACTCCTGCAGTCGTTTTGGATATTCATAGCGTTAAATTACATAAATGAAAAAGTTCCTTGTTTCCATTTTGCGGTATGATTGCGGATAATCAGTCTTTATTTAACCAGCAGATATTTTATTTCCGGTTTACTCCGTATACTGCCGTCCGTTGCACTCATGTTCGGGAAGCGGAGTTTATAATAATTGCCGTTTGTGGCTTTTATTTGTCCGCTTGGCAGATACTGTTGTTTAGGCTTCCATTGTTTGGCTCTTCCGGTATAGCTTCCTTCCATCCACTGGACTCGTTATGAGTGAAACTTCCGGAAAAATAGAGCCTGTTTCTGAAACTGTAGCTTGCGGATACATTTTGCATGTGCTTTCCCTGATGGGTGAAAACGTTGTATTCGCTTCTGGTTTAGGAAGATAGAATACTCTTTTTTAGGTATTGCGGCTTCCGCTTGGAATGCGGACTTTTGTAGAATGGAAAAAGTAGATGAAGTCATGAAAGAAACGAATGTGAAGAGAAGGCTTTCAGGTGGAGCTTCCCCGGTTCCGCTCTCTTCGTTGAGTGTGGGGGAGGAGGCGGAGATTGTCGGCATATCCCGCCAATGTACAGGTCCGCAGCGAAGGCGTTTACTGGATTTCGGCATTGTACCGGGGAAGAAAATAAAAGTGGTTCTTCAAAGTGCTTTTGGAGATACCATCGGTTATTTTATCTTAGGGACTGTCGTAGGGCTTAGAAAGGAACAGGCTGGACTCGTTTTTATAAAAAGAGATCATGAATAGAGATAATCAGACTTTGTGCAAGAATTGTCCTGCCTACAACCCCGCAGGACAAAAAATGGAATATCTGGGCACGGCATACGAAGATTCGAATTACAGAATCGCTTTGGCGGGAAACCCCAATACCGGTAAAAGTTCTGTCTTTAATAACCTGACAGGGTTGCACCAGCATACCGGTAACTGGCCCGGTAAGACGGTGACCCGGGCAAAGGGGGCCTTCAGATACAATCATTGTAAATATGAGATAACCGATCTGCCCGGCACTTATTCCCTACTCTCTACCAGTGAGGATGAAGAGGTGGCCAGAGATTATATCTTGTTCGATAAACCCGATGTGACGGTTATAGTGGTCGATGCTACCCGCCTGGAAAGGAACTTGAATCTGGTTCTGCAGATATTGGAAATAACGGATAAGGCGGTGCTTTGCCTGAACCTGATGGACGAAGCGGTGCGTAACGGAATCCGGATAGACATACGTGCTTTGTCCAGACGGCTGGGAATACCCGTAGTGCCTGCTTCCGCCAGACGGAGAGAAGGAATGGGGGCTTTGCTGGAGGCCATAGAGGAGGTCGTGACCGGTACGTTTCAGTGCAGGCGTCATTCCATCGGAGCCCGTCCGCCCGAACTGCAAGAAGCGATTGTGGCGCTGAGGCGGAAATTAAAGGAATTTTATCCGGACATACAGAGCCCGGATTGGATTGCGTTAAGGTTGCTTGAAGGAGACAGGCGCATCACTGATGCCTTGAAAAACAATGCCTGGTATGTACAGAACACCTCTGTAGATGGTATGCGGAATGCAGAGGAGGTGTTGGAACTGGCGGCCTCATTACGCCGGAACACCGGTCGGGATATACACGACGGGATAGTGGAGGCTATTTATAAAAAAGCAGCGGTGATAGCCGGGGAATCCGTATATCAGGGAAGCGGAGATAAGGTCTATGCCAAAGACCTGCAGATAGACCGGATTGTGACCAGCAAGCGTTGGGGATTTCCCATTATGTTCTTGCTCTTGGCTTTGGTGTTCTGGATAACCATCATCGGAGCCAACTATCCTTCTGGCTGGCTCTCGGATATTTTGCTGGAAAGGCTTTATCCGTTGCTGAGAGAATGGACGGTCATGGCCGGCTTTCCCTCCTGGCTTACGGGAGTCTTGATTGATGGAGCCTATCTGGCGGGTGCATGGGTCATTGCCGTAATGCTTCCGCCCATGGCCATATTCTTTCCTATGTTTACGTTATTGGAAGATTTGGGCTATCTTCCCCGCATCGCGTTTAATCTGGATGGCATTTACCGCAAGGTGGGCGCCCATGGCAAACAGGCTTTGTCTATGAGCATGGGCTTTGGCTGTAATGCGGCAGGAGTGGTGGCTGCGCGTATCATTGACAGTCCTCGCGAAAGGTTGATAGCCATTATTACAAATAATTTTTCATTATGCAACGGACGGTGGCCTACGCAGATTCTCATAGCCGGTATTTTCATTGGCGCGTGTGTGCCTCCCGCGCTGGATGGCGTGATCACGGCGGTTGCTGTTATATTTGTGGCCTTGCTGGGCATTGCCCTCAGTTTCGGGGTGTCGTGGATGCTCAGCCGCACGGTGTTGCAAGGCGAAGTTTCCACGTTTAGTCTGGAACTGCCCCCTTATCGTCCTCCGCGTTTCTGGCAGACACTCTATACTTCGCTGATAGACCGTACTGTTTTTGTGCTTTGGAGAGCTGTCATTTTTGCGTTGCCCGCCGGTGTGGTGATATGGCTGGTGGCGAATATCCGGATAGGAGGGGCCAGCCTGGCGGTGCATTTCATTGACTGGTCCGATCCTTTTGCCGCCCTGTTTGGTTTGAACGGTGTGATTTTACTGGCCTATATCATTGCCATTCCTGCCAATGAAATAGTGATTCCTACGATATTGATGCTGACCGTCATTCATACTGGCATTACCGGAGTGGGTAGCGGTACCGGAGTGATGTTTGAACTGGATTCTGTACCGGGAACGGCCGCTATCCTGTATGCCGGAGGATGGACATTGCTAACCGGCATCAATGTGATGTTTTTCAGCCTGTTGCATAATCCTTGCTCTACCACTATCTTTACCATTTATAAAGAGACAGGCAGTGTGAAATGGACTTTGGTCGCCTCCCTGCTGCCTGTCGTAATGGGGCTTGTCCTTACATTTATTGTAGCCCAGGTATGGTATCTGTGTGGCTAGCGGGGGCAGATAGGGGGGAGTTTTGCCGGAGGCCGCATGGGGGCTTTCAGTCCTCTTTCGTCAAGATACGTTCCAGTTCTTCCGCTGTCAGCCTTAGATGGAACTGCCCTTTATAAGCCACGGAGATACCTCCTGTCTCTTCTGAGACGATAATGGCCAGTGCGTCTGTTTCCTGTGATACGCCCATGGCTGCCCGATGCCTTAATCCCAGCTCCTTAGGGATATTCAAGTCGTGGGATACTGGGAGAATACAGCCGGCCGCCTCTATCCGTTTGTGGCGGATAATCATGGCTCCGTCGTGTAAAGGACTGTTCTTGAAGAAAATATTCTCTATCAGCCGCTGGTTCACATTGGCGTTGATGATTTCTCCTGTACGGATGATATCATTCAGCGGCACAGCTTTTTCAATGACAATCAGTGCACCCACTTTCCCTTTGCTCATGCTCATGCAGGCAAGTACAATCGGCATGATGTCCGCTTTCTCTGTCTTTTCCTGTTTGTTTCCTGTCAGGAACCGGAAGAAACGTCCCAACTGTTTGTGCGAACCCAGTGTGACGAGGAACCGGCGTATGTCATCCTGGAAAAGAATGATCAAGGCCAGGACACCTACACTGACCAGTTTATCGAAGATAGACCCCAGCAGTTTCATTTCCAGCACCTGAGACACAATCAGCCAGATACCTATAAATACCAGGATGCCGATGAAGATATTGATAGAGCCCGAATCTTTCATCAGACGGTAAGTCTGATAAAGCAGATAGGCTACCAGCAGGATATCGATAAGGTCTTTTATACTAAAATCAATAAACATCTTTCTTGAATTAAAAATTGAATATTAAGAATTAAAAGGCGGCGGAGTCTTTCATCTTCTGTACTATCTTCACGGTTTCCACAGCCGCCTTTACATCGTGCACTCTGAGGATGTCCGCTCCTTTTAGCAGGGAAATGGTATCCAGTACCGTTGTTCCGTTCAAGGCGTCATCGGGGGTGCCGCCCAGCAGCTTGTAAATCATTGACTTGCGCGACACACCGACCAGTAACGGAAGTTCGAACAGGCTGAACTCTTCCAGGTGGTTCATCAACTGATAATTATGTTCTACTGTTTTTCCGAAACCGAAACCGGGGTCCAGAATAATATCTTTTACTCCTAAATCGCGTAATTTCTGTACTTTTTCCGAAAAATAGAAGAAGACTTCTTTCAACAGATTGTCATAATGCGGATTCATTTGCATGTTTTGCGGTGTGCCTTGCATGTGCATGATAATATAAGGTACTCCCAGCCGGGCAATCGTGCCGAACATCTGCGGGTCCATTTCGCCGGCGGCAATGTCATTGATGATTGCCACTCCATACTCCTCCACACACATCCGGGCTACATCCGCACGGAAAGTGTCAACGGACACCACACAGCCGGGATGATGGCGGTTGATGATTTCCAGTCCGGTACGCAGGCGGCTCATCTCTTCCCCGGGGCTGATGTGTTCGGCATTGGGGCGTGAGGAGTAGGCACCTATGTCAATGATGGAAGCTCCCTCTTCCAGTATTTGGGAGGCGCGGCTGATTATATCTTTTTCCGTTTGCTGCCGGCTGCCGGCATAGAAAGAATCGGGCGTCACATTCAGGATTCCCATTACTTGCGGACGGGAGAGGTCCATCAGTTGCCCGTTGACATTGATGTATTTGGCGGTTTTAGTTTCCATTGTTTACGGCTCGTCATTTAGGTTGTACAAAAGTACGCACAATTCTTGAGTTTTTGTTATATCATGAATTATTTTTCAGTTATCTTTGTATCAACTTAATTTAAAAGCAAAGCGAAAGATGGATATTTCAGCTTTATATAAGTGTTTTACGGAATGCGGCAAGGTGACTACCGACAGTCGCAATTGCCCCAAGGGCTCTATGTTCATAGCCCTGAAAGGGGAGACATTCAATGGAAATGCATTCGCGCTTCAAGCATTGGAAAAAGGTTGCCAGTATGCTGTGGTGGACGAGAAAGAATATGCGGCCGATGGTAATCCGCGCATCCTGTTGGTAGACGATTGCCTGAAAGCGTTGCAGGAACTGGCTAACTATCACCGGCATAAGCTGGGAACCCGTATCATCGGTATCACGGGTACAAACGGAAAGACCACTACCAAGGAACTGATAGCTTCTGTGCTGCAAAAAAGGTTTGAGGTGCTTTATACACAGGGGAATTTGAACAACCATATCGGTGTTCCTCTGACTTTGCTGAGGCTGACTCCCGAGCATGAGCTGGCTGTTATCGAGATGGGAGCGAACCATCCGGGTGAAATCAAGGCGCTGACCCGCATCGTGGAACCGGATTACGGTATGATCACGAATGTGGGTAAGGCACATCTGGAAGGTTTCGGATCTTTCGAAGGAGTCATCAAGACCAAAGGCGAGTTGTATGACCATCTGCGTTACAATGGCAAACATATTATTTTTATCGACAAGGACAATGAGTATCTCACAGCTATCTCTCAAGGGCTTACCCGTATTTGTTATGGACTGGAAGGAGGTGAAGGCCTTTACATCTGCGGCAAGCTTGGCTCCTGTGCTCCGTTCCTTTCGTTTGAATGGGAGCATGAGGGACAGAAATTCGAAGTGCATACCCACCTTATCGGCAGCTATAATATGAAAAATGCATTGGCTGCCATTACGGTAGGTCTGTTCTTCAGTGTTCCGTCCCGACAGATTTGTGAAGCATTGGAGGCGTATGTTCCCCATAACAATCGTTCGCAGTTGACGGAAACCATGGACAATAAATTGATAGTCGATGCATACAATGCGAACCCCACCAGTATGATGGCGGCTTTGGAGAATTTCCGCTTGATGGATGTCGCTCATAAGATGGTTATTCTGGGTGATATGAAAGAGCTGGGAGAAACCAGTCATGAGGAACATCAGAAGATTGCGGATTATCTGGGTGAATGTGATTTTGAGCGAGTGCTTCTGGTTGGGGAGGAGTTTGGCAAAGTGCTTCCGCCCTTTGAACATTTTAAAGATGTGGTTGCATTGAAACAGGCGTTGGAAAGATATAAGCCGAAAGGATATTATATTTTGATTAAAGGTTCCAACAGTATGAAGTTGGGCCAGCTTCAGGAAATATTATAGTTAACCGGTTGGCAGTTTCATTCACAGTAGGAGGATACCCTATAACCGTCAGGCTAAGTCGGCAGATGGCGCTGTTATCCACTGTAGGGGCGCATTGAATGCGCCCGATAACACTCTGAGAAGTGTATTTGTGGATGCATTACTCCCAAGGTCGTGACCGATGGTTCGGGCGGAAGCATTCCGCCCCTACAGTGGGTGGAAACGACAATTGCCGGTTTGGCTTGACGGCTATGGGGCACTCCCCACCTCTACGGTAAATGTAATTTTTGATGTAATGACTTGCAGTAAATCCTGCCTTTTCATGCAAGCTTTCTTCTTTTTTAGTTCTCTGAATTTTTCTTTAAAATAGATATAATAATCGGTTTTGACCGTTTTTTGCCTCTTTACTGCCGAATTATTGATCCCTACTATGACAGAAATCAGTTACTTTTGCAGCGTTATCAATAGAATGGCTATGAAGAACTTATTTTTACTAATCGCATTATGCTGTATCGCTTTTTCTGCTCATTCCCAACGGCTGGTAGAGGTAGGGAAAGGGTTCAGCAGCACTTCGGTAAACGCCACCGTATTCCGTAACAACTCCATCGTGACACATGGAGACACCCAATACATTTCTTATTATGACGCTGACGGTTGGCTGATGCTGGGCAAACGTCGGCTGGGTACCGAGGAGTGGACTTTGCACCGTTCGCAATATAAAGGAAACGTACAAGATGCACATAACATTATCAGCATGATGGTAGATGGCGACGGCTATCTTCATCTTTCTTTCGACCACCACGGGCATAAGCTGAATTATTGCCGCAGTATTGCTCCCGATACCCTTGTTCTGGGAGATAAAGAACCGATGATAGGCCATGAGGAAGAAGATGTGACCTATCCTGAGTTCCATTTGCTGGCTGATGGAGATTTGCTTTTTGTTTATCGCTCGGGCGCTTCCGGAAGGGGAAATATGGTGATGAACCGGTATGATGTGAAATCCCGCAAGTGGGAGCGTGTGCAGGATGTCCTTGTGGACGGAGAAAACGAGCGCAATGCCTATTGGCAGCTGTATGTGGACCAAGCGGGAACCATCCATCTTTCCTGGGTGTGGCGTGAGACCTGGCATGTGGAAACCAATCACGATTTATGCTATGCCCGTTCTTTGGACGGGGGGAAAACCTGGTATAAGACCAACGGACAGAAGTATGAGCTTCCTATCCGTCTGGGCAATGCCGAATATGCCTGCCGTATTCCTCAGAATGCCGAACTGATAAACCAGACCAGTATGAGTACGGATGTCGCAGGTCATCCATACATCGCTACCTACTGGCGCAGTCCCGATAGTGATGTCCCCCAATACCGCATCGTCTGGCACGATGGTGTGAAGTGGCACAGCCGTCAGGTTTCCAATCGCAAGACTCCTTTCTCCTTGAAAGGAGGAGGGACCAAGATGATTCCCATTTCCCGTCCCCGGATGGTGGTGGACAACGGAGAAGTGTACTATCTGTTCCGTGACCAGGAACGTGGCAGCAAAGTTTCCATGTACTATACCAAAGACGTACAGTATGGTGAGTGGCGCGTGAAGGACCTGACGGATTTTCCCGTAAATGCATGGGAACCCAGCCATGACACGGAGCTGTGGAAAACGAAGAAACAACTTCATATTTATGTGCAGGACACCCGTCAGGGAGATGGCGAGAAAATGGTGGAAACCGAACCGCAAATGGTGTATGTGCTGGAATTGTAAATAATGTGCAAATTGATAAATTATTAATATGATGAACAAGTTATTGAAGCAAACCCTTGTTTGTGCGGGCGCCTTGTTGCTTTCCATGCAGGTTGCCGCCAAGCCCTCTTCCGAAGCCAAGGAAGTACGGGGGATTATAGACAAGGTAAACACTTATTGGCAAACGCATAACAAACCCGAAGTCCGTTCGTTTTGGGACAATGCCGCTTACCACACCGGAAACATGGAGGCATACTTTCTGACCGGTAATGAAAACTACCGTGCATATTCTGAAGCCTGGGCCATGCACAATGAATGGAAGGGAGCCAAGGAAAAGGATAAGTCTAAATGGAAATACTCTTACGGCGAGAGTGATGAATATGTATTGTTCGGAGATTATCAGGTTTGTTTCCAGACGTATATCGACCTTTATAATATCCTTCCGGACAACTATAAGATAGCCCGTGCCCGCGAAGTGATGGAGTATGAGATGAGTACACCCAATCAGGATTACTGGTGGTGGAGTGACGGTCTGTATATGGTAATGCCTGTCATGACCAAACTGTATAAGGTGACGGGCAATCACCTCTATCTGGACAAACTGTATGAATACATCACTTATTCAGACGGCATCATGCTCGACCGGGAAACCGGCCTGTATTATCGGGATGCCAAATATGTTTATCCCAAGCACAAGACTCCCAGCGGAAAGAAGGATTTCTGGGCACGTGGTGACGGATGGGTGCTTGCCGGACTGGCGAAGGTGCTGAAAGATCTTCCCGCAGATTACAAACACCGTTCTTTCTTTGTTGATAAGTATGTGAAACTGGCCGAAGCAGTCGCAGCCATCCAGCAACCGGAAGGTTATTGGACCCGTAGCATGATGGATCCCACCCATGCTCCCGGACCGGAAACCAGCGGAACGGCTTTCTTTACTTATGGCTTCCTTTGGGGAATCAACAATGGCTATCTGGATGAGGCAGTGTATAAACCGGTGGTAGATAAAGCATGGAGCTATTTGACAAAGACTGCTTTGCAGAAGAATGGCAAGATTGGTTACGTACAGCCGATTGGCGAGAAGGCCATTCCGGGACAAGTGGTCGATGCGGATTCTGAAGCTAATTTCGGGGTAGGCGCTTTTCTGTTGGCTGCTTGTGAATATGTCCGTTATCTGGAAGCTCCTAAAAATCAAGACCGTGCCTACTGGTGCAATCTGCTTTATAAGATGGCATCTCCCGTACTGAGCAATATGGCGGAAGGTAATCTGAAAAAGAATATGCTGGTAGAGGTGAGTCCTAATTGGGACGGGCGTAACAAAGGGGTGACTTATATGGAAACCTTCGGACGCCTGATGGCAGGTGTCGCTCCCTGGCTGACACTTCCCGATGATGATACGGAAGAGGGACAGATGCGCAAGCAACTCCGTGAATGGGCATTGAAAAGCTATGCCAATGCGGTGGATCCTGCCAATCCCGACTATCTGTTGTGGAGAGGACACGGACAGGCTTTGGTGGATGCGGCCTACGTGGCCGAAAGTTTTCTACGTGCCTACGACCAGCTTTGGATGCCTTTGGATGATACAACCAAGAAACGTTATTTTGAAGAATTTACCCAGTTGCGCCGGGTGGACCCGCCTTACACTAACTGGCTGCTGTTTTCTTCTACCATCGAGAGTTTCCTGGCAAAGGCAGGAGCGGAATGTGACGAATACCGTATCAATTCGGCTATCCGCAAGGTGGAGGAATGGTACACGGGAGACGGCTGGTATGCGGACGGCCCTTCTTTCGCTTTCGACTATTATAGCAGTTATGTCTTCCATCCCATGTATCTGGAAACGTTGCAGGGCATGAAGGATGCAGGGAAATACACTCGTATTCATTATAAAAAATATTATGACCGCGCCTTGAAACGTGCCAGGAAGTTCAGCCTTGTACTGGAACGCCTGATTTCTCCCGAGGGCACTTTCCCGGTATTCGGCCGTTCCATTCCTTATCGTCTGGCTACCATGCAGCCCTTGGCGCTGATGGCTTGGTATCAGCAGCTTCCCGAAGGGGTGAGCAACGGACAGGCGCGTGCCGCACTGACTTCTGTGATGCACCGGATGTATGACAACACCGAGAACTTCAATGAAGCGGGATTCCTGACCATCGGTTTTGCAGGCCGTCAGCCCAATGTGGCGGATTGGTACACCAATAACGGCAGTCTGTATATGACATCATTGGCGTTCCTCCCGCTGGGGCTTCCTGCCGCACATCCGTTCTGGACAGATGCCGCACAGCCTTGCACACAAGCCAAGGCATGGGGCGGACAACCTTTCCCGAAGGACCATCACTGGGGGGATGATATACGTACTTGGGATTTATTCTGATTGTTTTCAGACGCGGATGACGCAGGTGATACGGATAAGTATAAAAACAACTTCGTATCATCTGCGTTGTTCGTGTTTAAAAAATAAAAGCTTTGTGTCATCTGTATCTGAAAATGGCAAAAAGATAGTAGCTTTGCATCCATGAAAACAAAATTTCTCCCTATTCTGAGATGTATAGTGCCTGCATGGCTTCTTCTGTGCATTGTACTTTGCCGTTTTTTTCCTGTCATGGCCGAAGGGTATGCCCGTCATATCTATCCGTGGCTGTCGGCGGTGTTGTCCGCTACAGCTTCTGTTTTCCCTTTCTCCTTGGAGGAGATGCTGGTGGTCGGAATCATTTTATGGATGATTATGTATCCTTTTCTCAAACGCCGGAAGAAGAAAAGCTGGAGATTCATTGTAGGTAGGGAAGTGGAGTTGCTGGCATGGGTCTATATCTGGTTTTATCTGGGGTGGGGCTTGAATTATTTCCGTTACGATATTTACCGGCGGATGGAGGTAGAGCCTGCCGGTTACGACGAACAGGCATTCCATCGTTTCCTTGTTTCCTATACAGATAGTCTGAATCAGTCCTATACGGCTGAGGTGAAAACGGATCCTGAAAGGGTGCGGCAGGAGATAAAGGAGATTTACCGGCAGGTTCCGTCTATGTATGGACTGGCTCTTCCCCGGGATTATCAGCATCCGAAGCAGGTGTGGTTCAATCCGCTTTATTCGGGTGTGGGAGTATTGGGATATATGGGACCTTTTTTTGCGGAGTCGCAATTGAATGAAGAATTGCTTCCTGTGCAATGGCCTTTTACGTATGCCCATGAACTGTCTCACCTGTTGGGGGTAAGTAATGAGGCGGAAGCGAATTATTGGGCTTACAGGGTTTGTCGCTCTTCAATGCGGCCGGCGGTGCGTTATAGTGCCTATTTCGGTCTGTTACCCTATGTGCTGGTCAATGCCTCTTCTGTGTTGACGGAAGAGGAGTTCCGTGAATGGGTTAAGACGATCCGTCCCGAAGTGGTGAAGGATTATGAATATAAACGTATGTATTGGAATGAGCGTTACAGTCCCCTGCTGGGTGAAGTGCAGAATCAAATTTATAACCTGTTCTTAAAAGGTAACAACATTCCTTCCGGCAGAAAGAATTATGCGGAAGTGATCGGGATGCTGCTTTCTTTGGAAGAAAAGTAAAACTCTAAAGAAGAACCTTTCAGGATGATTCCAAACAATGATCAGCATCCGCGCGGAAGTCTATTGTTTCTGTTTCACATAATCCGAAGGCGACATTCCGTATTCGTCCTTGAAACATTGGCGGAAATAGGCCACACTGCTGAATCCTATCATATAGGCTATTTCTGAAATCGTATATTGTCCGGACATCAGCAGTTCCGCTCCCTTGCGCATTTTTACCTTACGGATAAATTCGTTGGCGGACATGTCCGTCAGTCCCTTTATCTTGCGGTAAAGAGTGGAGTGGCTCATGCACATCTTGTCGGCAATGAAAGCGATATCCATCTTTTCCATTTCCAGATTCTCTTCGATTATTTGCGTGATTTTCTGCAAGAATTCATTATCCAGTTTGTTTAACGAATTCACGGCGCTTTCCTGCTTGGGCTGTGTGTCCGCCAGTGCCAGCAGAGAGGCTATTTTCTTACGGTTTTCCAACAGGTTGTTGATGCGGCTGTGCAGCAGCTTGGCACTGAACGGTTTGGTCAGGTAGGAATCTGCTCCGGATGCATATCCTTCTTCCTTGTCCTGTAACGAATCCTTGGCCGTCAGTAAGATGACGGGGATGTGGCTGGTGCGCATATCCTCTTTCACCCGCTTGCAAAGTTCGATACCGTCCATGACCGGCATCATGATATCGCTGACAATGATGTTGGGTATTCGCCCCTGTGCCAGTTCCCAGCCTTCTTTACCATCCTTGGCGGTGATTACTTCATAGAATTCAGTAAAAGAACTCCGGATATATTCCCGTATGTCGGTGTTGTCCTCTACCACCAGCACAATGGGATGATTTTCGGTGGGGGGATCGGCAACGGTGGTTTCCTCTGCATCCATCGGTTTCTTTTCCGTATCATGTTGTGCGTGGATAGCGTTGGGATATGTATTCTCGGTGAGCAGCCGCAGGGTGAATGTGGTTCCCGTATCCAAGGCACTTTCTACTTTCAGGATTCCTTCGTGTAACTCGCTCAAGCCTTTGACCAGGGCAAGCCCGATGCCCGAACCTGATGCCTGGTATTTGCTTTTTGCCTGATAATAGCGGTCGAAAATGTGCGGCAGCGCTTCGGCGGCAATGCCGTGTCCGGTATCACTGACACTGATTTCCGTGTATTTTATCTGGTTCTCTTCTACCGAACGGAGCGATAAGGTGATATCTCCCTCGGAAGTATATTTGGCGGCATTACTCATCAGGTTGTCCAGTATGATGGTGATCATGTCCGCGTCATAGAAGATTTCCGTATCTTCCGTTTCGATATGAATATGATAATTTACTTTGTTATTGGAATTCAACTCTTTGTAACGCAATCCCACTTCCTGTACCAATTGTCCCAAATCTCCCTTGTCCACAGATAATTTACGGTTCTGGGTCTCGGTCTTGCGGAATTCCAGTATGCGGTTTATCAGATTCAGCAGACGGGTGGCGCTATCATGAATGATGCTGATTTTGTTGGCGTGTTTGGGAGATAAGGTGGCATCACTCAGCAAGTCTTCCAACGGGCCGAGGATCAGCGTGAGCGGAGTACGTAGTTCGTGGGTGATGTTGGTGTAGAAGCGCAGGCGTTCTTCGTTCAGTTCCTGCTTGTTCAGGCTTTGCTTGCGCTCCACTTCCAATGAGCTCTCTAAGTCCAGTTTGCGCTTATAGAAACGTGAAACTCCGTAAATGATCAGTATTATCAGCAAGACGTAAATTAGTTTGGCATACCAGCTCAACCAAAATGGAGGGGTGATGCGGATATGCAGTGTGGCTTCGTCCTTTTCCCACTCTTGGTTTCTTAAACGTGTTTTTACTTTAAAAGTATAATGTCCGGGTGGGATATTTCTGAAAATAATTTGCTTTTCACCTTGTGTATTGTACCAAATGTTTTCCAATCCTTCCAAGATGTATGAAAATTCCACTTGCGAGCTGACAGCATAGTCTAGTACATTGAATGAAATCTTGAATGTATTTTGATTATAAGGGAGCTGTATGTTGGTATCGGTCAGTGGAAGGGGATGTTCCGCATCTTTGCTTTCTGTTTGTTTGTCGTAAATAGAAAATTGTGTGATGGTGACCGGTGCCGGTTTGCGAATAGAGTTGACTTTACTGGGAGTAAAGTAACAGGCTCCACCTTGTGAGCCGAAATAGAGGATTCCGTCAGCGGAAATGCAGGTAGATCCGTCCATGAAGTCTCCCATGGGTACTCCATCATAGTGGTTGTAATTGTAGAAAGTCTTTGTCTTCTCGTCCAATCGTGAGATTCCGGCATTGGTACTGAGCCAAATGGTTCCGTCATGGTCTTCCTGTATGGCGCGTACATTGGCGTTTTGCAGTCCTTCTTTCGTCCCATAATGGGAATAATCTTCCAGATGGCTGGCGTCTCGGAAAACCAGAATTCCGTCATTAGTCCCTACCCAGATTCGTTTACGCGAATCTTCCATCAAATAATTGACAGAGCGTATGGGGAAACTTTGCTCTGTCGTCAGTTTTCGGAACAGTTGTCCTTTTTCATCGAACAGAAACAATCCTTTGGCTCCTATCCATAGTTTGCCGTTCTTGTCTTTCAGAATGCTTCTTATTCCTTTATTGGTCAATAGTCTGTTAATTTTATCTTCTTGTGTCAGCTCCCGGTTATAAGCGGAATAAAGTCCGCTTTGGGTACCTATCCACATTTTCCCGTTCGTATCTTCGTAGAAGCATAGGATGTCCAGGCTTCCATCTTTATCATCTCCGATACAGGTTATGCGTTTGGTGTCCGGATGATAGATAGCCACACCATGTTTATGGGTACCCAGCCACAAATCACCGTGCTTGTCCTGGTGGAAGACGCTGACGTGTGTTTGTTTGTTCAGGTGGCACTGATTCAGGGGGATGAGTTCTATTTTTTTCCCTTCTTTGTAAATGCCAAGTTCGCCTTCTCCACCCAGCCATATTTGCCGGTTGTTGTCCGCCCATAGTCCCCAGACTTGTTTGTTGCAGTTATGTTCATACTTTTCTGTTTGGTAGGTGATAGTATTGAACAGGGGTTGGCTATGACTGATAAAGTCTATTCCTCCCCGATAGTTGCCTATCCATATATTTCCGAAAGAGTCCTGGATGATGCTCTGTGCATTGGGACTGGACAAACCGTGTCCGTCATTGCTGGCCGTGATACGGGTAAAGCTGGCTTGTGCCGGAGGGGTGAATGTATTCTCGGGCAGGTTGAAGATGCTGACTCCGCCCAGATAGGTGGAGATCCATAAAGTGCCGTCATTCATTTGTTTGATATCGGCTACTTGGTTACCTAACAGGGAGTGTTCATTATCCTCCATCTGTCTGAAAGTAGTGAAACTTTCTTTTTGTGGGTTGAATAGTACCAGTCCGTTATTGGTGCCTAACCAGATATTGTGGCTTTTATCTTTATAAATGACATTTATGCTGTTATCGGGCAGACTGTTCTGGTTTCCGGGATCATGTCGGTAGTTCTTGCAAAGGTTGTTTTTGATCGAGACAATGCTCAGCCCTTTGTCGCTGTGGCCGATGTATAAGTTCCCGTTTCCGTCATCGACGGCTGTGTGGAAAGGTCCTTCTAATCCCGGTACTGTCTGTGGAGTATAGCAGGTGGTGTCTTGTGCGGACCAATGTATGACCCCTGCGGTATAATGGGTAATCCACATACCGGAGTCGGTGGCGGTGGCCAGTCCCGTGACGTTTTTGTCCAGGTGGCTTAGTGGAGTGGCATGGGGCAGCATGCTTCCGGTGGGATAGTCAAAATAGAACAATCCTTGATCAGTTCCAACCCATACGTTATCGTTCGTGGGATCGGCCAGCAGGCTGTTGATCCAGTTTTGCTCTGTCCTATGACTGTCTTGTCCGTAGAGAATGAATTTTTGTCCATCGAACCGGTTCAGTCCTGATGAGGTCGCTACCCAGATATATCCTTTTTGGTCTTGGATAATTTTTTGTGTATAGTTGCTGGACAGTCCGTCTTCCACCCCCAGACGTTTAATGGTATAAGGCTGTGCTGATATTTTCTCAAAGCTTGAAAGTGAGACGATAAAAAATAGAGTAATAATGAACGGTATGTTTTTCATGAGAATATTGATTTGTGTATGGCAAAATTAGCATAAATCTTTGATATGACATACTGACGGAGGGTGAAGAATTCGGCAATAGGCTATTAAAAACTCGTTATGAACGATTTTTCTATGCTTCGTGAACGGTTTTTATTCCTTTGCATTTGATAACACCTTTTATATTTGCGAAAGAAAGATGAAATAATAACACTTGATGCTTATGAAGACGTAAAGTTAACCAATCTTATTGAAGAAGATGTCTTTTAGGAAAAGAATCTTCTATGTGATAAAGTGAATTATTAATCACCTTGTAATAATCTAATAATAAGAAAAACGATGAAATCAAACTCGTTCTTAAGAAATCGAAAGGCTTTGACCGCCTTATTGCTTTGTACAGGTTTTGTTGCAACTCAGCCGTTCAGTGTGATGGCCGGAGAGATGGTGGCTTCCGTACAAACAGTTCAGCAGCAGAAACAATCTGTTTCAGGTACTATCAAAGACCCGGCGGGAGAACCGGTTATCGGTGCCAGTATTTTAGAGAAAGGCACTACCAATGGTACGATTACTGATTTTGACGGTAATTTTACATTGAATGTAGCTCCGGGAGCTACACTGGTTATTTCTTATATAGGATATAAGAATCAGGAAATGAAAGTTACTCCGGGAAAATCACTTAACATTATTTTGCAGGAAGATACCGAAACGTTGGATGAAGTAGTGGTGGTAGGTTATGGTGTGCAGAAGAAATCGGATGTGACCGGTTCTGTAACCTCAGTCGGGAAGGAACGTTTAGGAAAACTTCCTGTGACGAATGTTTTACAGGCGGTTCAAGGTGCGGCTGCAGGTGTTACTATTACACAGACATCTTCCATTCCGGGGGATGCACCGGATGCTTTGGTGCGCGGTCAGAATTCGATCAATGCCAATTCCGGTCCGTATATTGTAGTGGACGGTGTGCCTATCAGCAAGTCGGGAGGTACATTGAATGATATCAATCCGAATGATATTGAATCCATGGAAATTTTGAAAGATGCTTCGGCCACAGCTATTTATGGAACAAACGGTGCGAATGGTGTTATTTTGATTACGACCAAACGTGGTGCTTCCGGCAAGCCTAGCATTCGTTATAACGGATATTTCGGTGTGGAGGATTTTTCTCATAAATTGGATTTCTGTGATGGTGCTCAAATCACTCAGCGCTATAGGGATTATGTGTCACAGAATCCCGGTGAAACCATGTACAATGAGTATGTGAAGAATGCATACGAAGCGGAAAATCAAGCTAATGGTATAGAGAATGATTGGATTGAAGCTGTATCGCAAACAGGTATCATCCAAGACCATAACGTAAGTATCGGTGGTGGGGCGGACAATGTGAAGTATTACGTTTCTGCCGACTATATGAGTCAGAAAGGTGTGCTGAAAGGATTCAACTATAAACGATATTCTATCCGTACCAACATCGATATGAATGTGACTGATTATATGAAAGTGGGAACTAACTCATATATTGTATCTCATAACCGTGACGGTGGGCGTGTAAACTTTCTGATGGCTGAGGCTATGTCTCCTTATGCGAAAATGTATGAAGAAGACGGCAGCTATTGCATCAATCCGATGTATAGTGAAACTTTGTTTACCAATCCGTTGATGTGGACTACTACCAATCCCGAACGTCGTCAGTGGAATATCAATATAAACGGTTATGCCGAAATAAATTTCGGAAAGCTGGTTTCTCCTCTTCAAGGACTGACTTATAAATTCAATGGCGGTTATGCATATATGCCCAAACGTTATAATAACTATGAAGGCAAGTCGGTGAATAATAAGACCGGTTATGCTGAAATAAAGAATGAGGAAACACAAAGTTATACCATAGAGAATATCCTTGCCTATAACCGTGATTTTGGGAAACATCATCTGGATCTGACTGCTTTGTATGCCGCTTCGCGCAAGAAATACCAACGCTCACAGGCTATGGCCAGTAAGTTTATTAATGACGACCAGCAGTGGCATAATATGGGTAGTGCGGAAACACCTAGTGTGGCTTCATATACCGACCTTTATACGACAGTTTCACAAATGGGACGAATCAATTATTCTTATGACAGCCGTTATTTGTTCACATTCACGGTTCGTCGTGACGGTTCTTCTGTTTTCGGTGACAATAACAAATACGGTGTGTTTCCTTCCATTGCTTTAGGTTGGAATATTGCCCGTGAATCGTTCATGGAGCCTTCCAGTAACTGGTTGAACACATTAAAGCTGCGTGCTTCTTACGGTAAAGCGGGTAACGAGGCTATCGGAGTATATCAGTCACGTGTGAAGATGAATTCGGGCATGTTGGCTTTAGGCGGGGCTTCGAATGCCGGCTTGTGGCCCAATGACTTGATGGGTAACGCTGACTTGACTTGGGAGACCACCAAGAGTTTCAATATCGGTCTGGACTTCGGGCTTTGGAACAATCGCCTGACGGGTAATATCGATGTTTATTTCTCAAGAACCAACGATTTGCTTCTGAAGCGTAATTTGCCGAAAATAAGCGGTTATAATACCGTATTTTCCAACATGGGTGAAACGGCAAACAAGGGTGTGGAATTGACATTGAATTCTCGTAATATCGTTTCAGGTGACTTTACGTGGAGTTCCAATCTGGTCTTCTCATGGAATAAGAATGAGATAAAAGACCTTTATGGAGATGGACAGAACGACTTGGGCAACCGTTGGTTCCTTGGACATCCGATAGGCGTGATTTATGATTATACGATGGTTGGAATCTGGCAGGAAGATGAGATAGCACGGGGCGATCATTTGAATTGGGATCCGATTGCGGAAGCCGGTGATGTGAAGTTGGCGGATATCAGTGGTCCCAACGGAGTACCTGATGGCAAGATTGATGATAATGACCGTACCATCAAAGGACAGACAACACCGAAATGGATTGGTGGTCTGACGAATACGTTTACCTATAAGGATTTCACATTGAGTATCTTTATCCAAACTACACAAGGGTTGAAAAAGAACAATTCATTGATAGGTATGGCGGGTGATGAAATGGGACGTCGTAATACGACTACTGAAATAGGTTACTGGACTCCGGAGAATAAGAGTAACGAATGGCGTTCTTTACGTAAAAACTCAAACAAGCATGGATATGGTTTCCCTTGTGATGCCAGTTATACGCGTATCAAAGATATCACATTGAGCTATACTTTCCCACAACGGATGATTCAGAAGATGGGTATAGGCGGTTTGCAACTTTATGTGAGCGGACGTAACCTGTTCACCTTCACAGATTGGGTAGGTTGGGATCCTGAAGCCCGCCAGGTAGCCCGTGGCAACAGTTCTTGGGATGCGACAAGGGGCGAGACTGTATATGATAGCAGTAACTATCCGATGACTAAGAGTTGTGTATTTGGTGTTAACTTAACATTCTAAAAAACGAAAAACTATGAAACTTAGAAATATATTATTAACTACCTTTGCTGCATCGGCATTCGTTGTTGGAGGCACATCATGCAGCGATAGTTTTCTGGATGAGAAGATGTATTCTAATTACGGTCCGGAAGTCTCAGATGTAAATGCGAAATTAGTAGGTCTGCACCGTCAATATGCCGCTATATGGGGAATGTCCGGTCAGCAGGGATTTGTAGGATGCTGGCAGGTAGGTACGGATGTCGGTGCTCCCGGTGACACTCAGGGAGTAGAGGTTCCTTTTTACAGATATCAGGAATTGAATGCAGAGAATGCTGGGGTAAGTTTCCTTTGGGAAAAATTATATGAACTCATTAATAGTGCGAATCAGATTATCGCTTCACAGGCTGAAGGTGGTGATGCGGCGGCAACAGCCGAAGCTATGTTCTTCCGTGCTTATGCGTACAATATGTTGGTGACATTATGGGGAGATGTACCTTTGGTGACAGAATCGACTAGTATTCCGCGTACAGATTATACCCGTAATGCGGTTGCCGAGGTGGATGGAGTCATTGATTCTGACTTGGTTTATGCCATGTCTAATCTTCCGGTAGTGGGAGCTGCCAAAAATGAAAGCCGTATAAATCAGGACATGGCAAGACAGTTGGCAGGAGAAGCCTATCTTCGGATGGGTATGCGTGATGCTTCCTATTTCAAGAAGGCGGAAGATGCGGTGACGCCTATTATAACAGGTGGTAAATATGAACTGATTTCAGCAAGATATGGTAAATATGCGGCCGAGCCGGGTGATTATTATCATGATATGTTCCGTTGGGGGAATCAGCGTCGTTCACAGGGGAATATGGAGGCTATCTGGACTTTCGAAATGGAGTATAACCGTGATGTGAATGGCGGTACAATTGACAATCCGCAACAACGTCGTAACTGGGTGCCTGCTTTTCATAAACTGGATGGTATGGTGAATGCAGATTCCATAGGTGGACGTGGTAATGGCCGTTTGCGTCTCAGTAATTTTGTGAAATACGGATTATATGAGAAAGGTGATATCCGTAATTCTAATTATAATATCCGTCGTGTGATGTGGTATAACAAGCCCGGTTTCTCAAAAGAATTCGGTATTGATGCTAAAGGTTTCCTGGTGGACAAGGACAAAGGCGTAAGAAATGTGACATTGAAGACAGGTGACCGGGTGATTCCTCACGCAGGAGATTCGTTGAATGTATTTTATCCTCATACCACTAAATGGGGAGCTTATGATGAAACCGATGATTTTGGCTATGCTGTGGTGAAGGACTGGCCTGTGATGCGTTTGGGAGAAACTTACTTGCTCCGGGCGGAGGCTCGTTTCCGTCAGGGAAATACACAGGGGGCGGCAGATGACATCAATGTGTTGCGTGACCGTGCCTTTAAAGACTACCGTGGGGTAGCTCCGGGTGCCGGTAAGGTAACGGCTGATCAGATTGACATCGATTTCATTCTGGATGAGCGTGCACGTGAATTGATTGGTGAGGAGAACCGTCGTATGACTCTGGTCCGGACGAATACATTGGCTGAGCGCATCAAACTGAATGGAGATGTGGAACCTGCCGCACCTGGCAATAAGGTTATTACAGGTTTTGATGTTAATATCCATACATTGCTTCCGATACCTCTGACTGAGATTCAGTTGAACAAGGATGGGGACTTGAAGCAGAATCCGGGTTATTGATTTTGTTGGGTCTAAAAATAGGTATATAGAATATTGAAAGAGAATAAGGGCATATCTTCAAAAGAGAGTGCCCTTATTTTATTTCCCTTTCGGAGAATCTGATGTGATTTATTCCGGCAGAAAGAATAAAAAAAGACTTTTGGTTGATTTCTGTACTCTTTTGCACGAATTATATTCCTTTTTTTATTAACAGAATATGTATTTTTGGAGAATTAGAAACATTCAATAAAAAAATAATTTATGATGAGTAAACTGAGAAACAGCTTGTGTGTATTGTGCACTGCTTTGATTTTTCTTTGCGGATGCAGCAATGAGCCGCTGAAACCTATTCGTTCAGGCGAGATATGGCCTGACAACAACGGCGAGCATATCAATGCCCACGGAGGCGGAGTGATGTACCATGACGGAACATACTACTGGTTCGGCGAGAATAAATGCGATACCACCAGCAGCGCCATGGTGGGAGTGATGTGCTATTCTTCCCGGAATCTTACCGACTGGAAGAATGAAGGCGTGGCGCTTGCCGTAGTTGATGACGACAGCAGCGACATAGCACGTGGTTGCGTTCTGGAACGTCCTAAAGTGATCTATAATGCGAAAACAGGAAAGTTCGTGATGTGGTTTCATCTGGAACTGAAAGGAAAAGGCTATTCGGCCGCTCGTGCCGGAGTGGCTGTCAGTGATACTCCCACCGGTCCTTACCGTTTCATTCGTTCGGGGCGCGTCAATGCCGGCAAACTACCTGCCGATATGGACGAGCAGGCTGTTGCGGTACTGGATACACTGAATGCCAAGAATTATGAGAAATGGTGGACTCCTGAATGGACGGATGCCGTAAACAAAGGCTTGATAGTGAAACGTGACTTGGACGGTGGACAGATGTCCCGTGATATGACCCTCTATGTAGATGAGGACGGCAAAGCCTACCATATCTACTCTTCCGAAGAAAACCTCACGCTTCAGATAGCAGAACTGAGTGATGACTACCTCTCACACACAGGAAACTATGTGCGTGTGGCTCCTGCCGGACACAATGAGGCTCCTGCCATCTTCAAGAAAGACGGAACTTATTGGATGATCACTTCCGGCTGTACCGGTTGGGCTCCCAATGAGGCCCGTATGTTCTCGTCTTCTTCTATTCATGGTCCGTGGACTCAGCATCCTAATCCTTGTGTGGGACCGGATTCGGAACTTACTTTTGGCGGACAGAGCACGTATATTCTGAAAGTGGAGGGAAAGAAAGATGCCTTTATATTTATGGCAGATATCTGGCGCCCGAAGCACCCTAGTGATGCCCGTTATATTTGGTTGCCCATCCAATTCAAGGAAGGAACTCCATACATGGAATGGATGAATAGTTGGAAACTGGATTTCTTTCGATAATCTTATCACAAATGATGCAAAAGATATAAAAAATGTGCAATGATTGAATGCTGAATGATTTGGTATTATTTTTGAATAATTTGTGATAGTGCTTCTCTATCGATAGCTCTATCTTTGTTTTTCGGTAAGAAGATACAATAGAGTCTGAGGTATTAGTGATAGTTTTCAAGGGTAAGATGAACATACTGTGAGGTTAATAATAGATTTAGGTTAAGTTAGAATTGAAGGCATATTTCGTGATGAAATGTGCCTTCCTGTTTTCATAACCGTTCTATGTGCCTATATTTATAGAGAATGAAAGTAACCACAGGTGATGCAGATGAATGCAGGTTGAAGACTTCAAGAGGTTGGTCGTCAAGATTATGAATCTGAAAGACCTGTGGCGAAAAAGACTTTTGTGACATTCCACTTAGGGCTGTTCTATAGCTTTTTATATACTTCAAAGACGAAACGTATTTCATCGTAAGAAGCATCTCCGCCTAACTTTTCTTTTATTTCCGTCAGTCCTTGTGGAAGTGAGGGGAGTTTCCGGAGATAAGTTGTAATACGATCTATTTTTTCCTGATTGACCAATTCTTGTAGTTTGATATCACCGCTTTGAATATAAGGTAAAAGGTGCTTATTAATCGTACTGGTAGCCAATCCACGGGATTCAGCGATTTCCTTTACCTTCATTCCTTCTTTGAATAACCTGAAACTGATCTTTTGGGTGTCTTCTTTATCTCTTTTACGTTCTCGGGGGACGAAAACGGTTCTTATTTCAGGGCGTTGCAGATGCTGTTCTTTCATATAACCCCGGATAATTCCCAGAAGCTCCAGGCCATAATTCTCTACTCCCTTACGTCCGAAATAAGGGACAGCTTCCAATGATTCTGCATCATCGGGCAGTAGATTGACCATTCCCAACAATGCTTTCTGCTGGATGATGACATAGGCCGGCAGGCCGGTTTCCTTTGCTTTAGCTCCACGCCATTCGGTGAGTTTCCGGTAAAGTTCCGGATGGAGTATGTCACTGGGTACTTCGATTTTCTTCCGTTCTCTGGAGGAGCGTTCTTGGGGAGTGCGCTCTTTTCTGTCTCGTGTCGTTGTGCTGGCGGAGTTTTCATGATCGGTTTCGCTTAAAAGGATATACGCTTTTTTACGTAGATAGTCGCTGACATGAAAGCCACTTTCTTCTACATATTGTAGCAGGGAAAGTTTCTGTGTCAAGGCATTCAGAAACTCCTCCAAGGTGTTGTTTGCTTTCTTTCTTAGTTCTTTATTATCTGTGGGAAGATGGGTTGCCTCAGCCAGTTTATGGAAAGGGCATAATTCTTGTTCAAAATAGGCGGCTCCTTTTATGATGCGTGCTTGCAGACTGTTATTTGTATCATAATCAGGATATTGTGCTACCAAACGTTCGTATTGTTTGTGGAAACGATAGGATACATCCACGATTTTGGTAGTGAATATCTGAATCTGCTTCTTATATTCTGCCAGTAGCTGGGGGAAGAGTTTGTAGAAATGTTCGTCAATCAGTCGGACTTGCTCATTGAATGAACGGGCAATCCGGGAGAAGTCGAACAACTCGCTGACGAGATTGAGGAAATAAGTTTGCTGCATGGCGCGGAGCAATTCTTCATTGGGGGTATGTGTCTCTATATACTGGTTATAGTTGTCGATCGTTGTGTCGCTGATAATGGCATGGAGGGAAAGCGGGGAACTGAGCACCATTCCTTCCAGGGTCTTGCACCGGCTCAGAGCTACGTATGCTTGTCCGTGGGCGAAGGCGGAGTGGGCGTCAATAATGGCATGTTCAAAAGTCAGTCCCTGGCTTTTATGGATCGTGATGGCCCATGCCGGTTTCACAGGGTACTGCTTGAAAACCCCTTCCTGTTCTTCGGTTATTTCTTTCGTTTCCTCGTTCAGTACATATTTGCTGTTTGCCCATTCTTCGGGCTGGACAATGATTTTTTCATCCCTCTCTTTGGTGCGGACGGTGAAGCCAGCTTCATCTATAACGCTGATTTCGCCAATCATACCATTGTAATAGCGTTTTTCCGGTGAAGGGTCATTTTTGACGAACATGATTTGCGCTCCTTTTTTCAGTATCAATGTTTCATCTGTAGGATAAGAATATTCGGGAAAATTTCCGGTGATTTCTGCCTTATAACTGAAAGCCGGCTCTTTGATGAGTGAGAGTTCGTGGTCATTAATCTGTTGCGCCTGGTAATTGTGAGTGGTGAGCTGGATGTATCCCTCTTCTTTGGCGGGATGGAAATGGGGAATGTATCTTTGGTTCAATAGGGTGAGTGTCTGTTCGTCTGCTTTATTCTCCCGGACTTTGTTCAGCAAGGAAAGAAAATAAGGGTCGTTTTGGCGGTAGACTTGTTTCAGCTCGATGGTAGCGTAGGTAGTTTCTTTCAAAGTGCGGCTTCCGAAGAAATAAGACGTGTCATAATAGCGGCTCAGCATATTCCATTCTGTTTCTTTCACTACGGGAGCAAGTTGTTGCAGGTCGCCTATCATCAGCAGTTGTACGCCTCCGAAGGGTTTGTACCGGTCCCGATACCGACGGAGTACGGAGTCGATGGCATCCAGCAGATCTGCCCTCACCATACTTATTTCATCAATAATCAGCAGATCCATGCTTCGGATGATGTTAATCTTTTCTTTGCTGAACCGGAAATGTTTTTGTTCGGTATTGAACGTGGTATCGGGGATGAAAGGTGCGAATGGCAGCTGAAAGAAGGAGTGGATGGTAACACCTCCCGCATTGATGGCGGCTATTCCGGTGGGGGCGACTATGACTGTGCGTTTGGGGGACTCTTTTTTCAATTTGCGTAGGAAGGTTGTTTTTCCGGTTCCTGCTTTTCCGGTGAGGAAGAGATGGGTGCCGGTATTCTCTATTATTTGCCAGGCACGCTGTAGTTCTGGGTTGTTCATTATTTCCTAATGTTAGTATATTGTTCGGTAAAGTTACTGCTTTTATTTAAGGTGGGGAAACTTTGGGCATTTTTCTTTTGAAAAAATGTGGTCTGCTATCCTTGGGTTATAGGTAGCCTTGTTCCCAAATGGTTCGTTTGGGTGTACTACTCTCAAGATCGTGACCGCTGGTCCGGGCAGACAGCTCGTGCCTTTACGGAGGATGAAACCAGGGATGGAAAGATGGGCAGAGAGGTATAAAAAGAGCGCTCACTTCTTATTTTCCCCCATTTGACCGAAAAAAGTCCCTTATTTGAAAGATTTATATACCCATTATCAAGAGGGGATTCTCTATCTTTGCATCAAATAAATTTTGAACTAATCATGATGACACACAAAATCCTTATTTCCTTCTTGGCCTGCCTTGTACCTTGGATGGCAAGAGCGCAACAACCTGCCAATAATCAAAACAATGTAGCTGAAAAAGATTATGTAGCCTATCTTTTTACCTATTTCACAGGGAATCATATCAGTGAAGAAGCCGTGTGCTATGCCGTGAGTATGGACGGATACAGTTATTGGGCACTGAATGACAACAAGCCCGTGATAGATTCCAAAGTCATCAGTTCTACCGGTGGTGTGCGCGACCCGCATATCCTGCGTTGCGAAGACGGAAAGACATTCTATATGGTGGTCACTGACATGGTTTCGGACAATGGATGGGATTCCAACCGTGCCATGGTCTTGCTGAAATCCACGGATTTGGTGAATTGGAGTCATGCTGTCATCAATATGCAGAAACGCTATGCTGGACAGGAAAAGCTGAAACGGGTGTGGGCGCCTCAGACTATTTTCGATTCGGAGGCTGGGAAATACCTGGTTTATTGGTCCATGAAATATGGCGATGGGGCGGACGTGATTTACTATGCTTATGCCAATGCCGCATTTACCGATTTGGAAGGTGAGCCGAAACCGCTTTTTATTCCCGAAAACAAGAAATCTTGCATAGACGGTGATATCGTATATAAAGATGGAATTTACCATCTGTTCTATAAAACCGAAGGACACGGAAACGGCATTCGGGTGGCAACCACCCGTTCGCTGACTTCAGGACAATGGAAGGAAGAGCCTGACTACAAGCAACAGACCACCGATGCGGTGGAAGGTGCGGGAACTTTCAAACTGATAGGCCAGGATAAATACATTCTGATGTATGATGTTTATATGAAAGGTAAATACCAGTTTACCGAAACGACTGACCTGAAGAACTTCAAAGTAATAGATGGCGCGGTGAAGATGAACTTCCATCCGCGTCATGGAACGATTATCCCCATAACCCGTGCTGAACTGAAGCGCATTACCGACAAATGGCCTTCAAAAGAAATGGGCCATATCGCTATCCCCAACAACCCGGTGCTGCAAGGTTTCCACGCTGATCCCGAGATCTTGTATTCCCATCAGACTAAAAAATATTATATCTATTCCACCACCGACGGACAGCCCGGATGGGGTGGATGGTATTTTACTGTCTTCTCTTCGGATAATCTGAAAGATTGGAAAGACGAAGGGGTGATGCTTGATTTGAAGTCCGACCAGGTTTCTTGGGCGAACGGCAATGCTTGGGCTCCTTGCATCGAGGAAAAACAGATGGATGGAAAATACAAGTATTTCTTTTATTTCAGCGGAAATCCTGTTGCCGGTGGAGGCAAGCAGATTGGGGTGGCAGTAGCGGATTCTCCCACCGGACCTTTCAAGGATTTGGGACATCCCATTGTTACAGATTCACCCGTGGGGCACGGGCAGCAGATTGATGTGGACGTGTTCACGGACCCTGTATCCGGAAAACCTTATCTGTATTGGGGGAATGGATATATGGCGGGAGCTGAATTGAATGAGGATATGGTTTCCATCAAAGAAAATACGGTTACGGTAATGACTCCCAAAGGAGGAACTTTAAAAGATTATGCCTATCGTGAAGCACCTTATGTGTTCTATCGTAACGGTCTTTACTACTTTATGTGGTCGGTGGACGATACCGGTTCGCCCAACTATCATGTGGCATACGGCACATCGAAATCTCCGCTGGGTCCCATAAAAGTTGCCAAGAAGCCGGTGGTGCTGATTCAGGATCCTGTAAAGGAAATCTATGGCCCGGCACACAATTCAGTCCTGCAAATTCCGGGTACGGATGAGTGGTACATGGTATATCATCGTATTAATAAGAACTTTATAGACCGTGAGAAAGGCCCCGGTGTACATCGCGAAGTATGTATAGACCGTATGGAATTTAATCCGGACGGAACCATCAGAAAGGTCGTTCCCACATTATAATTATATTACCATAAAGCATATACCATGAAAAAGACCTTGTTATCTTTGGCAATCGCCTCACTGGCGGCAGGCCAACCCGTCTGCGCCACAGTGGAAAAAATATATAACGAACCCGATTCGGTCTATCTTTTCTCTTACGCCCATCCGAAGGACGAGGGACGCAGCGGACTGAAATTCGCATGGAGTCCCGATGGTGACAAATGGCTGAGTGTATCCGATGGTTTCGCCTATCTGAAATGTGACTTCGGACGTTGGGGCTCGGAAAAGAGAATGATTAAACCTCTTTTGGAAAAAGCGGAGGATGGACGTTGGTATTGTCGGTGGCAACTCACACCCAGCGGAAAAGTATGGGGTACTTCCTGCTCTTCCGACTTGCTGAAGTGGTCTCCCCAACAATACGTCAATGCGGCGGAACCTGTTGTATCCCGGCTGGCCACCGCCCGGCAGATTGTCCTCAATAAAGATACCCTGAACGGCTATATACAGAAAGTTCCTTATACGGATATAGAGCAGTTGATCCGTTTTGCCGAGCATAAGAAATATCGCGACATACATAACAATGAGCGCGCCGAACAGGATGCCGTCCGCTTTGCCGGACTGATGCCGGTCACTGCTACCATCAAGGTGGATGCCGGACAGGTGAAGCCCATCAGCGAGCATCTGGTCGGAATTTTCTTTGAGGATATCAATTATGCTGCCGATGGTGGACTCTATGCGGAACTCATTCAGAACCGTGATTTTGAGTATTCTGTCAAAGATGGTTCTAGGGAAGGGTGGGATAATGGTTATGCGTGGAGTGTCAGACAATTGGAAGGGGCTTCGACCGTCACCATTGCTTCAGAGAATCCTTTGCATGAGAACAATCCTCATTATGCTGTGCTTCAAGTGAAGCCGGGAGTTACTTTACAGAACGACGGCTTTGATGGTATTTCCCTAAAAAAGGGAGAGAGGTATGATTTTTCGCTTTTTGCACGTCTTCCCGAAAACAGTAAAGGAGGTAAGATACTGGTTCGCCTGTTGGACCAGGCGGGTAAGGAAGTGGCGCAGTCGGCTGTACATGTATCTTCTAAGGAATGGAAACAGCAACGTACTGTTCTGATTGCCAATGCGGATGTACGTGCTGCCGTATTGTCGCTGGAGCCTAAACTGACAGGCACAGTGCATCTGGATATGATCTCTCTGTTTCCGCAGAACACGTTCAAAGGCAGAAAGAACGGGTTGCGTGCCGATTTGGCACAGACCTTGGCAGACCTTCATCCTCGTTTTGTCCGTTTCCCCGGCGGATGTGTGGCTCATGGAGATGGCGTGGACAATATTTATGACTGGAAAGGCTCTATAGGGGCGTTGGAAGAACGTAAGCCTCTACGCAATTTGTGGGGCTATCATCAGACCCGCGGTTTGGGATATCATGAATATTTCTTGTTCTGCGAGGACATGGGGGCAGAACCGGTTCCTGTAGTGGCAGCCGGAGTGCCTTGCCAGAATTCGGGAACTTGCAGCCATCATTCGGTAGGCGAACTGGGTTGTGGCGGCCAGCAGGGCGGTATCCCGATGGAGGAAATGCCGCAGTATGTGCAGGATGTACTGGATTTGATAGAATATGCGAATGGAGATGCGAAGAAGACCGTGTGGGGAAAGAAGCGTGCGCAAGCCGGACATCCCAACCCCTTTAATCTGAAATACATCGGTATTGGTAACGAGGATTTGATTACCGATATCTTTGAAGAACGTTTCACCATGATTTTCAATGCGGTGAAGGAAAAATATCCCGAAGTGACCGTTATTGGAACGGTAGGTCCGTTCTATGAGGGCAGTGATTATGAGGAAGGCTGGAAGTTCGCCTCCAAGATAGGTATTCCGATGGTGGACGAACATTATTATAACACCCCGGGATGGTTTATCAACAACCAGGATTTCTATGACCGTTATGACCGTAACAAGGCGAAAGTGTATCTGGGAGAGTATGCGGCTCACTTGCCAGGACGTCCCAACAACATAGAAACAGCATTGGCCGAGGCCTTGTACCTGACTTCCGTGGAGCGTAATGCCGATGTGGTGACCATGACTTCCTACGCTCCGTTACTGGCCAAGGAGGGGCATACCCAGTGGAATCCGGATTTGATTTATTTCAACAATACGGAGGTGAAACCCACCGTAGGTTACTATGCGCAGCAAATGTACGGACAAAATGCGGGCAGTGAATACATCGCTTCTTCCGTGACTTTGGATAACACACAGGATGCGGTGGAGAAACGAATAGGCGTGTCGGTGGTCCGTGATGGAAAGACAGGAGATATGATTGTGAAACTGGTGAATCTGTTGCCCGTAGCGGTGAATGCGCAAGTGGAGCTTCCGTCCTTGGAAGGAATGGATACTACTGCTGTAAAGACAGTTCTGGCAGGAAAACCCACTGACAAACAGGCTCGTCCTGTATCCGGTACCATGGAGGTAAGCGAGAAATTCGGGTATGAATTGCCGGCCTATTCATTTACGGTAATCCGGATAAATAAGAATAAAAATAATAATAGATAAATGAAGATGAAGAAATTACTGACTTTATTGCTGGCGGTCCTGCTGCTGGCGGGATGTGCCGGCAATCAGCCCGGAACATTCGAAGCAGGTAAGAATACCTTTCTGCTGAATGGGAAACCGTTCGTGGTCAAAGCGGCAGAGGTGCATTATCCGCGCATTCCCCGTGAATACTGGGAACATCGTATTGAAATGTGTAAGGCATTGGGCATGAATACACTTTGTCTGTATGTCTTTTGGAATTTGCACGAGGAAACTCCCGGTAAGTATGATTTTACAGGCAATAAAGATATTGCAGCTTTCTGTAAATTGGCTCAGAAGCATGGCATGTACGTCATTGTGCGTCCTGGCCCGTATGTATGTGCGGAATGGGAAATGGGTGGTCTGCCTTGGTGGCTGTTGAAGAATGACAGCGTACAGTTACGTACACTTGATCCCTTTTATATGCAGCACGTGGGAGCTTTTATGCACGAAGTGGGCAAGCAGTTGCAGAACTTGCAGATTACCCGTGGCGGTAACATCATTATGGTGCAAGTGGAAAACGAATATGGTTCGTATGGTACGGACAAGCCGTATGTGTCGGCCATCCGTGATACGGTACGCGCCGCAGGCTTCACCGAAGTGCCTTTGTTCCAATGTGACTGGAGCTCTAATTTCCTGAATAATGGCTTGGATGATTTGCTCTGGACTGTAAACTTCGGTACGGGAGCCGATATCGACAAACAGTTTGCCAAACTGAAAGAAGTACGTCCCGACGCTCCGCTGATGTGCAGCGAGTTCTGGAGCGGATGGTTTGACCACTGGGGACGCAAGCACGAAACCCGTGACGGACAAATCATGGTGGATGGTCTGAAAGAGATGATGGACAAAGGTATTTCTTTCAGTCTGTACATGACTCACGGAGGAACTACCTTTGGTTGGTGGGGCGGTGCCAACAATCCGGCTTACTCGGCTATGTGCAGCAGCTATGACTATGACGCTCCTATCAGCGAAGCAGGCTGGACCACCGACAAGTATTTTGCTTTACGTGATATGTTGAAGGACTACTTGGACGAAGGACAAACATTGCCTGAAGTTCCCGAAGCTTTACCGGTGATGGAAATCCCTGCCATTAAATTCACTCAAATAGCTCCGTTGGTTGACAATCTGCCCGAACCGAAGCAGACAGAGGAAATCCGGCCGATGGAGAAATTTGACCAGGGTTGGGGAAGTATCCTGTACCGTACCCATTTGCCGGAAGATGTGAAAGCGGGAACCGTTTTGAAAATCACCGAACAGCATGACTGGACACAGGTTTTTGCCGATGGGAAACTGTTGGGGCGTCTGGACCGCCGTAGTGGAGAACAGGAACTTACACTGCCTGCTTTGAAAGCCGGTACACAGCTTGATTTATTGGTGGAAGCCATGGGGCGTGTGAACTTTGACAAGTCCATTCACGACCGCAAGGGAATTACCGAGAAAGTGGAACTGGTGAACGGTCAGAATGCCGAAACGCTGAAAGGCTGGACTGTTTATAATCTTCCCGTAGATTATGAATTTGTATCTTCCAGGAATTTTCAGGATATGAACTCGTCTGCCGCTTGTGGCATAGAGAAAAATGATGAAAGTATTCCCGCCTACTATCGCGCCACTTTTACCTTGGATAAGGTGGCTGATACGTTCCTGAACATGGAGTCTTGGGGAAAAGGTATGGTATGGGTGAACGGTCATGCCATGGGACGTTTTTGGGAAATCGGCCCTCAACAAACCCTGTTCATGCCGGGCTGCTGGCTGAAAAAAGGAGTGAACGAAATCATTGTTCTTGATTTGAAAGGTCCGAAAAAGGCGACCATTATCGGATTGAACAAACCTATCCTGGATATGCTTCGCGTGGCTGTTCCCGAAACGCATCGTAAGCAAGGACAGACCATCAAGCTGGAGAAGGAAACACCGGTAGCTGCCGGTACTTTCAAACCGGGTAACGGTTGGCAGGAAGTGAAAGTACCTGCTACGAAAGGACGTTACTTCTGTCTGGAAGGTCTGTCTTCTTTTGATAATACCAACATTGCCGCCATCGCGGAGTTTGACGTGCTGGATGAGAAAGGACAGAAAATCTCTCGTGAAAACTGGAAGATTGTTTATGCAGACAGCGAGGAGACTCGTAGCGGTAACCGCACAGCCGATAAGATTTATGATTTGCAGGAAAGTACTTTCTGGCAGACGGTGGATAATACGGCTTATCCTCATCAGGTGGTGATAGATCTCGGCAAAGAATATAACGTGACCGGTTTCCGTATTCTGCCGCGTGCGGAACAAGGAGCTCCCGGCATGATGAAAGATTATAAGGTGTATGTAAAAGCAACCGGTTTCGGTTATTAAAATACTTTTCCCGTAGGGGTGGAGACACAGACTGCCCCTACGGGAAATGAAGAAGCTACAGAAAAGAATTAAAACACAGATGTAAGGAGGAGGTTTCAAAAGAAGGAACCTGCGGGTAGAACAATTATCGGATACTTTAGCAAATTTTAAAAACTGCTAGAGTATCCGGTTTCTTTTTTATAACTTTGGGGCAGTCTATGATTCTAACCGAAAGCACAATGAAATATATATTGACCTTTATACTATCTTTTCTCTCCTTCTTGGTGTGTTCTCAGAACATAACTATTACAGATATTCCTACCATTGACCAGCTGCCGGTAAATGCCATTCATCGCGTCTTCAGAGACAGCGAAGGATATATGTGGTATGGCACGGTGAACGGATTATGTCGTGATGACGGTTATCACGTGAAAGTGTTTCGTTCGGACATTGAAACTCCGGGATTATTAGAGGACAATTTGGTGGAGTGTATCGCTGAGGATAAGAAGGGGAATATATGGTTCGGTACAGACAAAGGGGTATATATTCTTGATAAATCGGACTACAGTGTACATCCTATGGACCGAGAGCGTTTGAAGAATATTCCGGTGATGTATCTTTATGCTACCAGTGACGGCTATATGTGGCTGAGTTATCGTTCTATATTGGCCAAATATGACATCAACGGACAGTTGGTCAAAGAGTATCCACTCCAGAATGAATATGGAAGAACTACTATTTCCGGATTTTGTGAGAGCCGCAACCATGAGATTATTATCTCTGTGTGGAATGGCCGGGTATATCATTTGGACAAAGAAAAAGACGAGTTCGTTCCTTATCCTGATAAGATGAGAAGACAAAATCCTACGGTGATGGTTCAGGATAATGAACAGGACTACTTCTGGTTGGCTACCTGGGGGGATGGTGTGGTGCGTTTTGACCCTTCGGCTCCGGAAGATTCCATGTTTGTATATTCTGAATTACCGGTCAATGCGGCCGGTGAGGAGGACGGGGTCATCCTTAGTCTGGTACAGGATGATAAACTGGGGTATATCTGGTTGACCACCGGGCACGATTTCATGTCTTTACAAATACAACCGGATAAGACGTTAAAACAATTGAAATTCCAGACAGGACTTCTGCCTGTCAATCACATGTTGGTAGAAGTCCTGAAAGGGAGGGGATGTCTATGGGTGTCGGCCTTTGACCGCCCTAGTTTCATTGTACATCTGATGGATAACATGACCAAGGATTATGCCTTGCCCGCTTTGGCGGACAGGGTGAACCGCAGTCCGGCTGTAATGGCTTTGTGTGATGACGGAGACGGTATGATGTGGATGATGCAAGAAAGAACCGGATTGGTGTTATATGACTTGAAGCAGGATAAAGTAAAAATCTATTCAGATTTTCCCGAGCTTGTTTCGTTGTCTTTGGATAACGGACGAGAGATGACGCGAGCACGTATTAATAACGGTATTTGGGTGGCAAAGGATTTGAATAGATGGGTTTATGGTATGGCCCGCCAGGGAATGGAGATGCATCTGAAGGATGTTATTGATTTGAACGGGCAGGTGGAACCGAACGCTACGGTGACCAAATTGTATGAAGACTCGCACGGAATCTTATGGATAGGATTGAGTAAAGGACTTTGCAGTTATGATGTCCGTCAGAAAAGAATTAAACAGGTTTATCCCGATGTGGGGCATGTGATGGGAATTGTGGAGAATAAGGAAGGGCTGATATGGATTTGTACTCAAGACAATGGTTTGTTTCAGACAACGGCGGATGAAAAACTTCGTTCTTTCAAATTGGACAAGAATTTCTCTTGTCTGTCTATTGCTCCCGATTGGATTTTGTGGTTGGGAACTTGTGACGGAGGAGTCTATTCTTATGATCCTTCAGAGAATAAGTTGGTCAGTTATAATGAGGCTTGCGGTATGAACGGTAATCAGGTGAACCAAATAGTGGCTGATGCATACAATCATATTTGGATTGATACAAACCAGAAACTGATAGAATTTAATCCTCGTAACGGTTCGTTCCGCACCTATCTCACCACGGACGGTTCCATCTTGTTGCATCGCTTTCTTCCCACTGCTGTTTGTCAGGCAAAAGACGGCAATATTTATTGGGGCGGCATTCCGGGTATTTGCATGGTTACTCCATCAAACGGGTTGGAAAGAAAGGCTAGTGCAGTGAAGACCAAGATAACTGATATAAAGTTGCAAGGAGCATCATTGATATTCGGAGACAGAAAGGGTAGCAATTCCATTAACCGGATAGAATTACATCCCGATGACCAGAATTTGGAAATTAGTTTTTCTTCTCTTAACCACCGTTATGCTTCAAAGATACGCTATGCTTATCGGTTGATAGGAGTGGACAAGGCGTGGGTATATGTGGAAGGTGGAAAAAACTCGGCTTTTTATAATCATCTGAGTAAGGGTACTTACACTTTTCAAGTGAAGGCGACGGATGAAAACGGCCTTTGGAGCAAGGAAGTGACTGAACTGTCCATCCGCCGTCTTCCGGCTTTTTATGAGACTTGGTGGGCGTATTTGTTCTATGTTTTGATGGTAATGGGTATATTCGGTTATAGCCTATATCTTTACCTGAAACGGATAGACCGTAAGAATAATGAAATGTGGGCGGACAGCAAGGAGATGATTAAAATGCGTACTTATCTGGATAGCAAGGTGAATTTACCTGAACCTGAGTTTGTACAACTGGACAAACTTTTATTGGAGAAAGCGGTAAAAGCCGTGGAGGATAACCTTACTGAGCCTGATTTTGATGTGACAGCTTTGGCTGATGCCATGAATATGTCCCGTTCTACCTTGACCCGTAAATTGAAAGCCATAACAGGCCGTACTCCATTGGATTTTATCCGGAACATTAAGATGAAGCATGCCAGACACATGCTGGAAGATAAAGATAAAAGTGTAACAGAGGTTGCCGCTACGTTGGGGTATTTTAACCGGAAGTATTTCACCACTTGCTTTAAGGAGGAATTTGGAATGACTCCCAGTGAGTTTCAGAAATCACAGCACGAAAAATAAATCTCTTCCTGTCCTTTAATTGTTGCAAATAGGGGGTACAAATGCGTCAAGTTATAGCTAGAGCCATTTGTATCCCCTGTTAGCATGGTTCTTCACCTGTATTTCTATTTCCTATTTCATTCTTTTGCCACAACCTTTTACGGGGAGAAAAACACATCTTCTTCATTCATTCCCGCAGTAAAGGTATGTATAACTTTAAATTTAATATAGAATGAAACATTTGTTTTTGTTGCTTACTCTGTTAAGCTTTTCATTAACGGCCTTAGCCCAGCAAAAAGTGACGGGTAAGGTGAAAGATTCTTCCGGCGAGCCTGTCATAGGAGCCAGTGTTGTTGTAAAAGGCAATAATACTATGGGAACCATTACCGATTTTGATGGAAACTTTATGTTGGATGTTCCGGCAAAGAGTGTGTTGGTTATTTCTTATATTGGCTATGTCACTCAGGAAGTCCCGACAGCAGGAAAGAATTCATTAGAGATTGTTTTAAAGGAGGATACCAAGACCTTGGATGAAGTGGTGGTGATTGGTTACGGTACACAGCGTAAAGGTGATGTGACCAGTTCTGTAGCTAGTGTGAAAGCCGACAACTTTGTAAAAGGAGCTGTGAAGGATGTGGGACAGCTGATTCAAGGAAAAGTAGCCGGTCTGGCCATTACCAATCCTAACGGTGACCCGACGGGAAGTACCCAGATACGTCTTCGTGGTACAAATACCATTGGTGGAGCTAATACTGCTCCGTTGGTATTGATTGACGGAATTCCTGGAGAACTTGGTACTGTGGCTCCCGAAGATGTGGAGAGCGTGGACGTGTTGAAGGACGGTTCTGCTGCCGCTATCTATGGAACACGGGGTACGAATGGTGTGATTTTAATTACTACTAAACAGGCTAAAGGAGTGGATATTAACCAAGTGGAGTATAATGGCTATGTCAGTACTTCTCTTATAGCCAAGAAACTGGATATGCTGAATGCAGATGAGTTTCGTACCCTTTATCCCGACCAGGACCATGGGGCCGATACGGATTGGATTGATGAGATTAGCCGTACACCGGTTAGCCATGTTCACAACTTGTCATTGATGGGCGGCAATTCAAAGACTAATTATATTGCCAACTTGAACTATGCCTCTCGTCAAGGGATTATGAAAAAATCGGATTTCGAAAGCTTCCAAGGACGTATTGAGGTGACCCACCGTATGTTTGATGATAAGTTAAAATTGAAATTCGGTCTGTTTGGTAAGAAAAACCAGATGGAATCTACCACCAATGGGGGGAGCTTCAGAGGTTGGGTATATGGTCAGGCAACTCGTAGAAACCCAACCGATCCGGTAAGAAATGAGGATGGTACATGGAATGAGAATGTGAGCAAATTCGAATACGAGAATCCCTTGGCTTTGTTGTATGAGGCTGAAGGAAATGTAAAAAAGACCCAGTTGCGCTACAATGGGAATATTGTTTATAATCCTATCAAGGATTTGACTCTTTCTGCCGTATTCTCTTATATTCGTGATAATATGAACCGTGGTTATGGTGAAACTTTGAACCATATTTCTGCTTTGCGTGATGGACTGGCAGGTTGGTCTTCTGTAGGTGCTTATACCAAGATGGAGAAATTGATGGAACTTACTGCACAATATAGCAAAGAAATCGGTGCACATAAATTCACTGTATTGGGTGGTTACAGCTACAATGAAACAGACTTTGAAGAACTTTGGATTGATAACTATGGTTTTCAGGATGATTATTTTGGTGGATGGCATAATATTGGCATCGGTTCTGCTTTGAAAGACGGAAAGGCGAATATCGGTTCAAAGAAAACTCCTACAAATCTGATCGGTTTTTTTGGTCGTGCTACTTATTCGTTCAAGAATCGTTATTTGTTGATGGGAGCTCTTCGTTATGAAGGAGCCAGCCAGTTATGGGGAACTGATAATGCATGGGGGCTTTTCCCTTCTGTATCAGTCGGATGGAGAATTACCGAAGAAGCATTTATGAAGAATCAGAAGATATTTGATGATTTGAAACTTCGTGTGGGATATGGTGTGACGGGTTCACAACCTAAAAATCCTTTCCTGGGGGTAGCTATGTTGAAATACGGCTCGTATGCTTTTGTAAATGGAAATTGGATACAGACCATTGTTCCGGCATCCAACCCGAACCCTGATTTGAAATGGGAGGAAAAGAAAGAAACCAATATTGGGTTGGACTTTGTTTCATGGGGTGGCCGTTTGTCCGGCTCTATTGATTATTATAACCGTGATGTCGATGGTTTGATATACGAATATGGAGTACCGACCCCTCCGAACTTGTATAATAAGACGATGGCTAATGGTGGTACAATGAGAAACCGTGGTGTGGAAGTATTGGTAACTGTGGTTCCTGTTCAGAATAAAGATTTTGAATGGAGCACTACCGGAACGTTCTCTTTGAATTCTAATAAACTGATCAGTTTGTCTGGTAGTATCTTTAAGTCGGATTACGACTATTTTAATACGGGTACGGTGGAATACTCCGGTCAGGTAGCCGATTCTCACAGAGTACAGGTAGGTGAAAGCATCGGTAATTTTTATGGCTTTAAAGTAGTGGATGTGGACAGTGAAGGTCGTTGGATTTACGAAGACAGGAATGGTGAGTTGGTGAACTATAAAGATTTTACTCATGCTCCCGAAGATAAGCATGTTATTGGTAACGGTCTTCCTAAATGGTATGCGGGATGGAACAATACTCTTCGTTATAAAAACTTCGACTTGAATGTGACGATGCGTGGCGCGTTTGGCTTCCAGATAATCAATGGTGGACGTATGAATTACGAAAATGTAAAAAACAGCCGTTTTGAAAATCGTTTGAAATCTGTGAATGACCTGGTGTTTGGCAAGCATACGTTGAGCTCGGAAGTGGAACCGGAATTCAACAGCTATTATGTCGAAAATGGTGACTACTGGAAGATTGACAATATCACTTTGGGATATAGCTTCGGTCAGGTTGGTAAATATATAAAGTCACTCCGAGTTTATGGTTCAGTATTGAATGCTTTGACTATTACAGGTTATAAAGGTATTGATCCGGAAGTGTCAACAGACGGTTTGACTCCGGGATATGATACACGTGACAGATATCCGAGCGTACGCTCATTTACCTTCGGTGTTAATGTGAAATTTTAATGAACTAAAAAGGAATTGAAGATGAAAACAAATATAAAATTATGGACGATGGGACTGATGACAGCCGCATTGTTGGGAAATACAGCTTGTACTGATTTGCTGCATGATAGCTATGGGCAGGTAGTGTCTGAGGATTACGTACCGAAAACGGAGGAAGATGTCAGTTATTTGGTAAATGCTGCTTATATACCTTGGCGTGAAACGTTACTGCAATGGAACGGAGTGGTTCGTGCGCAGGAATTATGTGCGGATCAAGATGTTCTTCCCGCCCGTGATGGTATTGGATGGGTAGATGGCTATATCTATAAAAGGTGGCATCAGCATACTTGGACTACCGAGGATGACGGTGTGCTTCAAGGATGGGAACGTACATACAATGGCGTGAACACTTGTAACCGTATTCTGTCTCAGATAGAAGAAGGCGTTATCAGCGTAGATGGCGAAACGAAAGAAAAGTTGATTGCCGAATTGAAAGTTCTTCGTGCTTCCTATTATTATATTTTGATTGATTTGTATGGTAATGTGCCCATTGTGACAGACTTTAAAGATACTTCCTTGCCGCAACAGTCTACCCGTAAAGAGGTCTTTGACTTCATTGTGAAAGAAATAACGGAGAATATGGATTTGTTATCCGAAACACCGAGGGGTTATTATTATGGACGTTTCAATAAGTGGGCCGCTCATGCATTGCTGGCCAAGATGTATTTGAATGCTGAAGTTTGGTCGGGCACTGCTCAATGGCAGAAATGTATCGACGAGTGTGATATGGTGATTAATTATGCCGGGAAGTCCGGAGAATATGCATTGGAAAATAATCAGAAGGATGTTTTTGTAACGCATAATGAGAATTCTAAGGAAATTATCTTTGCATTGCCGTTTGATGAAATTTATGTGACAGGATGGAATGATTTTGATTTCCACATGTACACTTTAGCACCTGAAAACCAGGAAACCTATCAGTTGACTGCACGTCCTTGGGGGGGCGTGTGTGCAGTGCCTCAGTTTATTAATTCTTTTGATGAGGATGATGCACGTTTGGAGGCTAACTATATTCAAGGTCAGCAATATACCTATTCCGGTGAAATCTTGAAGCGTAGTATTGATGGAAAACCATTGATTTATACGGTAGATGTTCCCTCTATTGATCAGTCGGATGTGGATGATGGGTTCCGTTGGGGTAAGTTTGAATATGCCACCGGTATAACCAACCGTTTGAGCAATGACTGGCCGTTGTTACGATATGCGGATGTATTGATGATGAAAGCGGAGTCATTGATGCGTTTGGGCAAATCGGGAGCAGGTGCTTTGGTGACTCAGGTACGTGAACGCGCCTTCAAGAATGAACCTGAAAAAGCGCAAGTTACAGATGCGGAACTGATGGGAGGAAGTGTATATGATTATGGTCGGAGAGATAGTTATAAGACAGAACATGATGGAGGAACAGATATTAAATATGGCCGTTTCCTTGATGAACTTGGCTGGGAGTTTTGTCAAGAAGGACGCCGCCGTCAGGACATGATTCGTTTTGGCATCTTCACTACAAAAGCTTGGTTCTCTCATGATAAGAGTGATGAAACCAAAAATCTGTATCCTATTCCAAATAAAGTATTGTTGACCAATAGTAATCTGAAACAGAATCCGGGATATTCTAAATAGTATTTATTGGATGTTTTTTTAAGGATGAAAAGGTTGTTTTCTCTTTTCTATATTAAATTAGAAAGAATTATGAGTAAAAAGATTTTGATAAGTTTATTGCTCTTCTGCCTGGGATTATTTTCCCAGGCACAGAGCTATCAGAAGATGCCGCAAGGGATTAAGGCTACTGTACAAGGTATGGATGTTGAAGTGGCATTTTATACGCCATCCATCGTCCGGGTTTATAAGACACCGGAGGGAAGCTCGTATGACAAGAAGAGCCTTGTAGTAATGAAAGAGCCTGAGGAGACTTCTGTGGAGTTTGCAATGAATAAAGAGTATATTCGTTTAAAGTCGGATGCATTACAGGTGGAGGTCAATTCATCTACAGGTGGAATCAATTTCTATGACGCTACCGGAAAGGTGTTGTTAAAAGACAAGGATTATGGGACACAGTTCACTCCGTTTGATGATGCGGGTACTTTTTCTTACAATGTCCGGCAGGCTTTTTTATTAGATAAGGATGAAGTGATTTATGGATTGGGGCAACAACAGACTGGAAAAGTGAATCAGCGCAATCAAAAACTTTTTCTTCGTAACAAGAATATGAGTATCTGCATTCCTTTTATTCATTCAGTGAAAGGTTACGGACTTTATTGGGATAATTATTCTCCGACTACCTTTACGGACAATCCGCAAGAAATGTCATTCGATTCTGAAGTGGGCGATTGTGCCGACTATTATTTCATTTATGGTAGCAATGCGGATGGCGTGATAGCCGGAGTCCGTGATTTGACCGGGCAGGCTCCTCTTTATCCGCTTTGGACACTTGGATTCTGGCAGTGCCGCGAGCGTTATAAGAGTCCGGATGAACTGTGTGAAGTGGTTGATGAATACCGTGATCGGAAAGTTCCTTTGGATGGAATCATTCAGGATTGGCAGTATTGGGGATGTGACTCTAACTGGAACTCCATGAAGTTCCAGAATCCTCGCTATATTAATAAGATGGGCGACAAGGAATACATGAAATATCTTCCGAATGGTGAGAATCCGGATGCACGTTATGGTACTCCAAGGATAAAAAGCCCTCAAGAAATGATTGACTATATACACAAGCGGAATGCGCATATCATGATTTCTGTATGGGCCTCTTTTGGTCCGTGGACAGAGATGTATCACAAAATGGATAGTCTGAATGCTTTGCTTCATTTTGAGACTTGGCCACCTAAAGCCGGAGTGAAACCTTACGATCCGTTCAATCCTGTAGCAAGAAATATTTATTGGAATGAAATGAAAAAGAATATTTTCGATCTAGGTATGGACGGCTGGTGGCTGGATTCTACCGAACCCGATCATCTGGAGGTTCAAGATAAAGATTTTGATACAAAAACTTATTTAGGTTCTTTCCGAAGGATTCACAATGCTTTCCCTTTGATGTCTAATAAAGGAGTTTATGAACACCAGCGTGCTACCACTTCCGACAAACGGGTATTCTTACTTACCCGTTCTTCATTCTTGGGACAGCAGCGTTATGCTTCACATTCATGGAGTGGAGATGTCGTTTCTACTTGGGAAGTGATGCGTAAGCAACTGGCGGCTGGCCTGAATTATTCTTTGTGTGGTATTCCTTACTGGAACACTGACTTGGGAGGATTTTTTGCTTGGAAATATAATAATGATGTTAATAATATTGCTTATCATGAGTTACACGTCCGTTGGTATCAGTGGGGAGCCTTCCAACCTATCATGCGTTCTCATAATTCCAGTCCTGTTGCTGTAGAGATCTATCAGTTCGGTGATAAAGGTGATTGGGCTTATGATGCATTGGAGAAATATACCCATTTGCGTTATCGCTTATTACCTTATTTATATAGTACTACTTGGGAAGTAACAAATAAGGCAGGCAGCATTATTCGTCCTTTGGTGATGGATTTTCCGAAAGACAAGAAAGTACTTGATATGGATACGGAGTATATGTTCGGACGTAGTTTTTTAGTACGTCCGGTAACTGATTCTCTCTATACATGGCAGGATAAAAAACAGAATGGTTATCAGAAAAATATGCGGAAAATAGAGAAAACGGATGTATATTTGCCAGAGGGAAGTAACTGGTTTGATTTCTGGACTGGGGCAAAGTTGGCTGGTGGCCAAACCATACAGCGTGAAGTACCTATTGATATCATGCCAGTTTATGTCCGTGCCGGTTCTATAATTCCTTGGGGTCCTGCGGTGCAGTATGCCACAGAAAAAAGTTGGGATGACCTGGAGATTCGTGTTTATCCGGGTGCTAATGCAACTTTTATTCTTTATGAGGATGAGAACGATAATTACAATTATGAAAAGGGAGTTTATTCTACTATCACTTTCCGTTGGGATGATAGTAACCGTACTTTGCACATCAGCGACCGTGAAGGAGGATATCCCGGAATGTTGGAAAAGAGGAAGTTCAAAGTTGTTCTCGTAAATCAGAGATCGGGAGAAGGGGATAAACCGTTGAAAGGAGGAAAGATGGTGAATTATACCGGTACAGCAATTGAGGTGAAACTTTAGAATGCTCATATTGAATATCCAGCAGAATAAATAAAGAAACGATAAAATACATTATGAATTTACTTAAAACCCTTTTATCCACTTCCGCTTTTGCTATAGCTTCAGTAGCTTTGCATGCTCAGTTGCCCACAAAAGTAGAAAGTTTTCCGGTCAGGGATGTGCGGCTCACCGCCAGCCCTTTCAAACACGCAGAGGATATGGATATCCGTTATCTGCTGGGAATAGACCCCGACCGTTTGTTAGCTCCTTATTTGAAGGAGGCTGGTCTTTCCCCTAAAGCCGAAAATTATACCAATTGGGAAAATACAGGGCTGGACGGACATATTGGCGGACATTATTTATCGGCCCTTTCCTATATGTATGCCGCTACGGGAAATAAGGAGATCAAGGCGCGTCTGGATTATATGATAAGTGAACTGAAGCGCTGCCAGGATGCCGCCGGTGACGGTTATCTGTGCGGAGTCCCAAACGGGCGTAAAATGTGGAAAGAAATAGAGGAAGGAAACATTCGTGCGTCCGGTTTCGGACTGAACGACCGCTGGGTTCCTCTTTATAATATTCATAAAATATATGCCGGCCTTCGTGATGCAACTCTTCAGACTGGTAATAAGGAAGCAAAGGAAATGTTGGTGAAACTCACGGACTGGATGATTCGTCTGGTATCCAAGTTGAGCGATGAACAGATACAGGATATGCTGCGTAGCGAACATGGAGGGCTGAACGAAACATTTGCCGATGTGGCCGCTATCACCGGCGACAAACGCTACTTGAAACTGGCTCATCAATTTTCTCACCAGACCGTGTTGCAGCCTTTGTTGAAACAAGAGGATAAATTGACGGGGATGCACGCCAATACGCAAATACCGAAAGTGATAGGTTTCAAACGTATTGCCGATTTGGAAGGCAACCGGGACTGGAGTGAAGCGGCCCGCTATTTCTGGGAGACAGTGGTAAACCATCGCAGCATCACCATCGGAGGTAACAGTGTGCGTGAGCATTTTCATCCGGCTGATGATTTCAGCAGTATGCTCACCAGCGAGCAGGGGCCAGAGACTTGTAACACCTACAATATGCTCCGCCTTACAAAAATGCTGTATGAAACGAGTGCGGACGCTCATTTTATGGATTATTACGAACGGGCACTTTATAACCATATCCTTTCCACGCAAAACCCTGTGCAAGGCGGATTTGTTTATTTTACCCCGATGCGTGCCGGTCATTACAGGGTCTATTCGCAGCCTCAGACCAGTTTTTGGTGTTGTGTGGGATCGGGAATGGAAAATCATGCCCGTTATGGTGAAATGATTTATGGACACAAGGATAATAATCTGTATGTCAACCTTTTCATTCCCTCTACCTTGCGTTGGGGAGATATCCATATGGAGCAACAAACGGCTTTCCCCGATGAGGAGGGGACTACTCTTGTTATTTCTCCGGAAAAGGGAAAGAAGGAATTCACCCTCCTTTTCCGTATTCCCGAATGGACGAAGCCGGAAGCATTATGCTTGTCTGTTAATGGTAAACGGCAGAACGTGACGGTCAAAGAGGGATATGTTAGCCTGAACCGTACTTGGTCAAAAGGTGACAAAGTAAGGCTGGAACTGCCGATGCATCTGCGTGCCATTGCACTACCGGATGGTTCTGCCAACTATTCCATCTTATACGGACCGATTGTGCTGGCCGCCCGGTTGGGCAAGCAAAATCAGGATGGTATGTTTGCCGATGACAGTCGTGGCGGACACATTGCTGCCGGACCGCGCCTGCCTTTACAAACGATGCCTGTCATTGTGGGGGATAAGAACAATCTTCTTTCTCATCTGAAGAAAGTGGAAGGTAAACCGTTGACATTTACATTGTCCGGAGTTTCTCCCGAACGCTATGAGGGTATGACTGTTGAACCGTTCTTCCGTTTATACGAGTGCCGGTATATGGTCTATTGGCCTGTGTTGTCCGTACAGGAGTTGCAGGCAAGGCAGGAACAGTTGGCGAAAGAGGAAAAGGAGCGTGCCGCATTGGATGGTATGACCGCCGATAAAGTGATTTGTGGGGAACAGCAACCGGAAAGCGACCATTTCATCCGGATGGAGAATTCCCGTACGGGGGATGATGAAGGGATTCACTGGCGTGAGGCGGCCGGTTGGTTCAGTTATTGTATGAAGACGAGCGGAAAGCAGGTCAATAAAGTGCGTATCCGGTTTCGTCCCGAGATTCGTAAGGATGCAAAAGTATGGATAAACGGGCAGGAAGTAGGACGATTGGCTGGTAAACCGGCTTCGGATGTATCGGTTGGGATATTTGATGTGCCTGTATCTATGCAATCCAATGAGCAGCTGGAGATAAAGATCGGTAAAGGAAATGAGAAAGTGACTCCGCATATTTATGAGGTGCGGCTAGTGGCTGAATGATGATAGATATACAAACCGGCCATGCCTCAGTTGGCATGACCGGTTCGTTTTTTCAGATAATTCCGTTGTCTTTTAAGACCGCTTGTAACTCTTTATCAGTGATATTCTCACGCTCTGATTTATCATAAATGAAATGTAAGCCAATCTCTTTTTCTTCTTTGGATAGAGTAGCGATGAGAGTGATCACTCTTGCTCCGCCTCTTTTTCCTTTTCCTTTTGATGCTATACTCATGCGTACTTTGTGTAGTCCATTGCCTAAATCAGTACCCATGTCAGGGTTCTGCATGAGTTCTGTGGCTAAAATTGTCAAGTCTTGCTTCAATGATTTATATCGCTTGGAAAGTTTCTTAACTTCTTTTTCGAAGCGGCGATATACTTTGATTTTATAGTTCATTGAGCAATTCTTCTATGGGACGGCCTTTCAGCTTTCCTTCACGCATCAGTTTGATGTCTTTGCAAGCCTCGGACAGCCCGTCCATTATTTCACTTTTGGTCATGTAGGATTCTTCATCCTCTGCCACCATGGTAGAAACAGATTCCATTTCCTTTTTAGCATGAACAAGAGTCTTCCTTACAGACTCCAACACCTTTACATTCTTGATGTCCAGGATTTCCCGAATCAGTTCGTTTTGTATTGATTCCAATGTGATTGTACTCATGACGTTCTCCTTTCTTCTTATTATTTATCTCGTATGGCAAAGATAGCGAAAAGGCGGCATGTCTGCTTGTTTTCTGCATGAAAAATAGTTTTCATTTAGAGGTTGTACCTAAAAGAAATACCTTTTTTCATTTTGTTTTCCTATTTTTGCAGGAAACAAACCGAACAGCTAATGAAAATTCTCCATACAGCAGACTGGCATCTGGGCCAGACTTTTTATGAATACGACCGGAGGGAAGAGCATCTCCATTTTCTAGAATGGCTGAAACAGCAGATAAGACAGCATGAAATAGATGTATTGTTGATAGCAGGCGATGTATTCGACAGCCCGAACCCCTCGGCGGAATCACAACGAATGTATTATCGTTTTCTAAGAGAAGTTACGTCCGAGAACCCTTCTTTGCAAATTATCATCATTGCCGGAAATCATGACTCGGCAGCCCGTCTGGAGGCTCCCAATCCCCTGTTGGAGAATATGAATGTCACTGTTCGCGGTGTCGTGCGCCGCAATGCGGAAGGTGATATAGACTTGCAACACCTCATTGTCCCCCTTTACACAGAAGGGGAAGTGACCGCCTATTGCCTTGCCGTTCCCTATCTGCGTCAGGGCGATTATCCTTCGGCTGAAAATTACTCAAAGGGAGTCCAACTGCTTTATGAACAGCTTTTCAACGAAGTGAAGGAGAAAGGAGTTCCCGTTATCGCCATGGGACATCTGCAAGCCACCGGCTCGGAAATTTCGGAGGACGACCGTTCGGAACGTACCATTATCGGAGGCTTGGAATGTGTATCTCCCGATGCTTTTGATGAGGCTATCGCCTATACTGCATTGGGGCATCTGCATCGCTCCCAGCGTGTATCCCATCGGGAGAATGTGCGTTATTCCGGAACTCCCATGCCGATGTCTTTTGCTGAGAAGAACAATGCTTCGGGAGTGGTCATGATAACGATAGGGGCTGAGGGTACCGGCATGGAGAGATTGGCATTTGAACCGTTAGCCGGATTGATGAGTATTCCCCGTCAGGCCCGTCCGCTGGAAGAAGTGCTGCAAGCCATCGGCGATTTGCCTGATGGGGATGTCACGTTGCGGTCGCCCTATCTGGAAATAAAGATTTTGATGACCGAGCCCGAACCTTCTTATAAATATAAAATAGAAGAAGCGTTGAAAGGAAAAGCAGTCCGCTTGGCACGCATCGCTGCTATGCTTCCACAAAAAAAGGCAAGTGGCATTGTCGCCACTTCCTATGAGGAGTTGCAAACCATCCGTCCGCTGGATATGGCACTGGATGTCTTTAAACGAAAATATGGAGGGACAGAGATGCCCGATACCATGAAACAATTGTTGGAAAGTGTAATCAAGGAGGCGGGAGTATGAAAATAGTAGCGATAAGAGGGAAGAATCTGGCTTCATTGGAAGGTGAATTTATGATAGATTTTACCGTCGAACCTTTATGCTCGGCAGGTATATTCGCCATTACAGGCAGTACTGGAGCCGGAAAGTCAACCTTGCTGGATGCTTTGTGTCTGGCTTTGTTTGACTGTACGCCACGTATGAACAAGGCGAAAGAGAATAACGTCTCTGTCATGGATGTTGCCGACAGGGGAATTGCACAGAACGACAGTCGTTCCATCCTTCGCCGGGGTACGGCCGAAGGGTATTCGGAAGTGGATTTTGTAGCTTTGACAGGAGAGGTGTTCCGTTCGCGTTGGACAGTGCGGCGTTCGCGTGGAAAGATAAACGGCTCCTTGCAAAAAGTGGAAATGACGTTGACCAACCTTACCTCCGGAGTGGAACAGCAAGGGACAAAGACCGAATTATTATCCCGTATCAGTGAATTAATCGGACTCTCTTTCGAACAGTTCAACCGCTCTGTGTTGCTGGCTCAAGGAGATTTCGCTACCTTCCTGAAAGCCCGTCAGCCAGAGAAAGCCGAAATCTTGGAAAAACTCACCGGAACGGAAATTTACTCGCGTATCTCTGCTTCCATCTATGAACGCACCAAGCGGGCGGAAGGCGAATATAAATTGTTGCAGGAACGTATCAAAGGCATTGAGTTGCTGACAGAAGAGCAATTACAGCAACTTTCGGCTGAAAAGGAAGAATTACAAGTCCGCTTGTCCGTTTCGAAGAAGAAAGAGGAGGCGTTGTCCGGCAAGTTGAAATGGCTGGAAGAAGAAGAACGCTTGCATACAGGATGCATACAGGCGGAAGAATCACTTTCCAGCATCAGAAAAGAAATAGAAGCCGCCCGTCCGCGTTATGAACTGTTGGCCCGTATAGAGCAGGCGCAGGATATCCGCGATGTGTATATGGAACAGCGTAATGCCCGGCAACAGATAGCTGCCGGTCGTTCCCGGTTGAGCGAAATACAGGTTGCCATCCGGCAGAATGCGGCTTTGCAGACTTCCGCAAACGTGCAGTGGGAAGCCGCTCAGAAGGAGCTGGCGGAATTTAAGGCCTATCTGTTACAGCAGGAACCGCAATTGGATAAGGCCAGAGCATTGGATGTGCAGTTGGTGGAAAATAGAAAGCAATTGACGGAAAGCCGGAAAGAAGCGGTTTTGGCATTGAAAGCAAAAGATAATCTGCATCAATCCGTTTGTAAGACTGAAAAGGATATAAGTTTATTGATGGAAAAGCAAACCGCCTTGCAAACCTGGTTTGAACGATATACCGCTTATTCCCAACTGATTCCTGCCGTTGAACTGATTACCAGTTTGCTTACCAATCTGGAAATGGCAAGGACGCAAAGCGTATCGAACCGTCAACTGCTGGATAAAGTAAAGAAAGCGAGTGAAGCGGAGGAACAGCGGTTGAAATCGGTACAACAGGAAGCCGAGCGTCTGAACCGACTGTTGCCGGCAGAGGTGCTGTTGCTTCGTGAGCAGTTGGAGGAAGGAAAACCATGTCCGGTCTGCGGAAGTCTCCATCATCCGATGAGGGAACAGACCAATGTCCAATCCTTGCAGGAAGAGGAACTGAATCGTGCGAAAGAACAGGTTGCTAAAGAAATGGAACAACTGAAAAACACGCTGAATGCCCGCCAACTGGAGATGGCCCGTCTTTCCGCATTGATTGAAAATTATGTGGCGCAAGTGGATGATACGCTGAAAAAAGTAGAAACATACGTATCCATTATTCCCAATTGGAAAGATTTGTTGGAGCAGGGCACATTGAAACATTATGTCCAGCAATTCGGCAGGCAATGGAATACCCGTTTGCAAGAGCAGACCGAAATAAAAGAGGCTCTCACTTCAAAATCTGCCCAAAAGGACAGCCTGAAAAATGAAGAGTCCAATGCCGTTCGTTTGTACGAAGAAAAGAAACAAAAAGAAGAAAAGCAACAGACTGAACTGAATGAACGCAGCCGTCTGCGAGCCTCTCTATTGAATGGTGAACCCACCGAAACGGTGGTTGCAACCCATGCAAGGCGGCAAAAGGAACTGGAACAACAACTGGAAAAAGCCATGAACTTGCATCATTCTTTAACTGTGCAGGCGGAATCTTACAAAGGGCAGACCGCACAGTTGGAAAAGGAATTAGTCCGTTTGACTGCTGTCTTGCAACAAGACGAATTGAAAATAAATGAGTGGCTCACGCTTCAAAAGGAAACGTATGCCGAGTTGGAACAATTGCTGTCCAAAGACAAAAGCTGGATACTGGCTGAGAAACAAGTGTTGGGCACACTGAAAGAGAAGGAAACCACTCTTCAGGCGATCCTTGCGGAGCGAAGGCAGAAAAGGGAGGAGCATCAGCAAGCTCCTCTGAAACCGGATACCACGGAAAACAAGGAGTCGCTGATTGAAATATTGACTGCCTGCACTGCCGCCAAAGAAGCGGAAACCGGACGCTTGGCCCAAATAGAGGTGACGATACAGAACCATATAAAAGGTAAGGAACGCATAGCCGGCATCGAGAAAGAGTTGGAGGAGAAAACCTCCATCTATGAAAATTGGGCGAAACTGAACGAACTGTTCGGTTCCCAGACTGGCACCAAGTTTAAAGAAATAGCCCAAGGTTATACGCTTGATGTTCTTTTGCTTTATGCCAACAGGCATTTGCAAGACCTTGCCCCCCGTTACGAACTGCAACGTATCCCTGACACGCTGGCCTTGCAGATTGTGGATCTTGATATGATGGGTGAGGTGCGTAGTGTCCATTCCCTTTCGGGCGGTGAATCTTTCTTGGTATCTCTCGCCTTGGCATTGGGCTTGTCTTCCTTGTCCTCCAACCGGATGAATGTGGAGTCGTTGTTTATTGACGAGGGTTTCGGATCGCTGGATATGGGCACTCTGCGCATTGCGATGGATGCTTTGGAGCGGTTGCAGATGCAGGGGCGTAAGATAGGGGTGATTTCCCATGTGGCGGAGATGACGGAACGTATCCCCGCACAGGTGCAGGTGGTGAAGACCGGAAGCGGAAGGAGCAAGGTACAGGTGATGGGACAATAGGAAGGTGAAGTTTTTGGAATCGAATCCAAAAACTTCAGTTATAATACCAGTATATAAGATGTGCTAATGGTCGGTTGCTTGTGTGGTATGATAGAAAAATTCGTTGCGTTTTCATGCTGATACAAGCGCTGTCTATTCTACGCCTGTTCGTAACTTGATTAAAAAATCTCTTTATATTTTTGGATAAAACAATTAATGTTCGTTATTTTGCGAACGATAAACTGGAAGAATGAAGATGGAAAACAAAGAATATACAGTGAAACAGGAGCAACTCGCTCGTTTTGCCAAAGCTATGGGGCATCCGGCAAGAGTGGCGATCATTGAATTTCTGATAAAGCAGAACAGTTGCTTTTTCGGAGACATTCATGAGGTGTTGCCTATTTCGAAAGCGACAGTTTCCCAGCATCTGAAAGAGTTGAAAGACGCAGGGCTGATACAAGGGGAGATAGAAACTCCGAAAGTGAAATACTGCATCAATAGGGAAAACTGGAAGATTGCTTCCATGCTTTTTACCGGGTTCTTCGGACAATGCGTGTGTGAAAAGGAAAGTTGTTGCGAATAGCGACAATTTTTTCAGGCTTGAATGTTCGTTGTTTTGCGAAATACAAACATGGGTTTAACCAATAAGAAATAAAATGGGAACAAAGAAAGAAAACAAAAAAGGATTTTGGGCATCGTTATTCTCTTCGAAACCATGCTCATGTGGTGACAACTTGATGATAGAATATGCCGGAAAACCGGCAGCCTCTTGTTGTGGCGAGGACAAGGCGGCTACCACAAAAACGGACATGAAAGAAGTCTGTATATTGGGGCCGGGCTGTGCCAAATGCAAGGCAACCTATCAGGCTGTTGAGAAAGTGATCAACGAGAACAATCTTGCTGTGAAGCTCACGAAAATCGAGGATATTATAGAAATCATGAGCTATAATGTCATGGGGACACCCGCAGTGGTAGTGGATGGAATTGTGAAAATAAAAGGACACGTTCCCTCAGAGAGTGAGATAAAGCAGATATTGGGTATTTAGGATAGACTTATGGATACGAAAAAGGAATTGAAAATCCTATTCCGGATTGTCACAGCCTTTGTGGCGGTTTTTTTTCTGCCGCTCGGAAGCGAACGGTTCATGACAGCCGTAGAGGCTACCCTTGACCTTGCGAAATGGTATGCCCAAGAACATGTCGTGTTGTGCCTGTTACCTGCTTTTTTCATTGCAGGTGTAATCGCTGTATTCGTCAGTCAGGGTTCTGTACTGAAATACTTCGGGGCGAATGCCAGGAAATGGCTCTCTTATACGGTAGCGGCTGTCTCAGGTGGAATTCTTGCCGTATGTTCATGTACGATTTTGCCACTCTTTACCAGCATCTATAAACGTGGAGCAGGATTAGGTCCGGCTATCGCATTTCTCTATTCAGGTCCGGCCATCAGTATCCTGTCAATTATCCTGACAGCACGGATTCTTGGCTTTGAAATGGGGGTGGCCCGGGTTGTCGGAGCGGTGCTGTTTTCCGTTGTGATCGGATTGGCTATGTCTTTCATTTTCCGCAAGGAAGAGAAAGCCAAGAAGGAGGAACAGATGAATATAGTCCCTCCTCCCGAAAAACGTCCGATGTGGCAGACTTCGTTCCATTTCTTTACGTTGGTTCTCATTCTGGTGTTTGCGAATTGGGGTGCGCCTGCCTCCTCGGATACAGGGTTGTGGTATGGTATCTTCACCTATAAATGGTACATAACCGGGACCTTATCGCTTCTGCTGTGCTGGTCGCTTGTCAAGATATTGAGACTATCTATTCTGTGGGTGGTACTCGGCGCAGTAGCGACAGCCGTTTCTGCACTCCTTGCCAATCTGTTTATCGACAATGCGAAACTGATTCCGCTAGTGCCGATGGTTGTAGCGATTACCGCTCTTTCTGTTATTCTCTTGTTTGACAAACAGGATGAGGAGAATCGGGAATGGGCATTCGCTTCCTGGGGATTTGCCAAACAGATCCTGCCGTTGCTGGCTATCGGTGTGGTAACAGCAGGTTTCCTGCTTGGTTCAACGCATGACAATACGGCTATTGCAGGCATTATCCCGAATAGCTGGATAGAATGGGCGGTCGGCGGTAATTCGTTATTATCCAATTTCTTTGCCAGCTTTACCGGAGCATTCATGTATTTCGCCACGTTGACAGAAGTACCGATTATTCAAGGGTTGTTGGCTTCGGGCATGGGTAAAGGTCCGGCTTTAGCCTTGTTGCTGGCAGGCCCGTCATTGTCTTTGCCGAACATGCTGGTTATTCGTGGTGTATTAGGCACCAAGAAGACAATTGTCTATGTGGCTCTCGTTATTGTGATGGCGACTATTTCAGGATTTGTGTTTGGCCATTTCTTTTAATTTATAATGAATACTGTTTGAATGTTATGAAAATATTGATTCTTTGTACAGGGAATAGCTGTCGTAGCCAAATGGCACATGGCTTTTTGCAGTCGTTTGACAAGAAACTGGATGTCTTCTCAGCAGGGACAAAACCTGCTGAAAGAGTTAATCCGATGGCGGTAAAGGTCATGGATGAAATGGGAATAGATTTATCTCACCATATTCCCCAAAGTGTAAACCGGTATACAGGACAGAAATGGGACTATGTTATTACTGTTTGTAGTGGTGCAAACGAAAGTTGCCCTATGTTTACAGGTGAAGTAAGAAACAGGCTGCATATAGGGTTTGATGACCCTTCGGAAGCAGTCGGAACACCGGAATTTATAAACAGTGAATTTCATCGGGTACGGGATGAAATAAAAAACCGTTTCTATGACTTTTACCTGGACGAATTAAAACCGCAATTAAACTAAAGGGATACTGGTTATACACTTGTACTAGTGGCTGTGAATGATTATGGGTTCACTTGTAAAATCATGGGGAAGGACTTTTGCTCTTGAAAGATTATTTGGTTTTCCGGACGATTCCCGACTGCGGTAAAAAACATCCTTGTCATCAAAGAATATTCAAATGCAAGCCTTGCAAAAGTTCTTCTCTTATATTATTGATGCTTATTTTTGCTTTCTATTCTAGGTGATAGAATTAAAATTGTAACAAATATAGGCTATCATATGGATGTTATTGATTTTTTATATATTTTTGTAGAGTTCCCACGCCGATAGAACAAAGGTAGGGTGGTGGGGATATATATAAAGAAAGACGTTTACTTGACGTTTTGTCTTTGGCACTTCAGAATCTCGCAAATTTTGGAAACCTGTCAGAAACAAAGCAACAGTAGATGTCTGCGTGGTATGTTTATACCTTTAGTGTACTTTTTCTTTAATGAAAAATGTATGCTGAGTTGTTATACATATCGGCGTGGGCTTCTGCGTTGCTCGTTCAGACAGGTTGGGCAATGCGAGAGCCTTGAAGTGTGGGACGAGTAACAGGTACAGATTCCCGCGCTTTTTCTTTTTATATAAAGGTTAGTCTTTAGTATTATGAACCGTTCTGGTTCGGGAATCTGCCGGAAGAAATTATTATATTTATGAGAGTCCTTATATTGGCCGTTTTGTGTACCTGTTGTAGTTTATCCTATGCTCAAGATAAGGTGGTTTTGAGAAATGGTGATTCTTTAGATGTAAAGATAGTGAAGAGTACAAATTCTGCTATCGAGTTTATTTATCCCAAAGAGGAATTAGTCAATGAGAAAAGTAAAAAGGAAATCTCATATATAGTGTATGCTAGCGGTAGAAAAGAAGTTTGTAATCAGACATTTCAAGTACCTATTGTGAAAGATAAGGACGATTGGGAAAAGGTCGTTGTAACTCATCTTGTTTCAGATGTGGAAGGTTTGAATCGAGTGGGTGAGATTACTGCAACTTCTGGTTGGGGAGGGGCGTTAGCTTCTAGCAAAGGCTATAAAGGTGCAATAAAAAAATTGAAGAAAAAGGCTGCAAAATTAGGAGCCGGTGTGATATTGATACTTGATAGAACGAATGAAACTGCGGCTGCATTGGGGGAGGTGTACAAGTTGCTGGTGTAGCATACAAATAGTTCTTCTAAAATAGCTTATAAGGCGGTATCTTTTTTATGCTTTTTCTGAAAAAATAGGGTGTCTTGATAAACAAAATATATATATGGATGAATTTATAAAATCTTTATCACATTACATAACGTTGCCTATTTGTATAGGAGCGATTTTATTTGCTTGGGTCTTTTGTATTGCGCTAATTTTCTTTTGGAAGACAAGAGGTGAATTACAAGAGCGGAAACGGACAATAAATCTATTCCCTGCTTTTTTATCAACTTTAGGGGTATTGGGGACATTTTGGGGGATTACAGTTGGCTTGTCTGAATTTAAGACTAATAATTTGGAAGGGAGTATTCCTGTGCTATTAGAAGGACTGAAAACAGCCTTTTATACTTCTTTGTTAGGTATGATTTCATCTATGGTTACCAATTTCATTATTAATAAAATTTACGATAAATATGAAGCAGGGTTACCAAGTAATCAAGATGAAGCAACGGCTCGTATATGTGATGCTGTTGAATCTATGAACCGACAGAATGTTGAAACAATGCAGGCTTTACTTCAATCCATGAATAAGCAAACACAGAATCAAACAGCTTTTTATAACATTTTGTTAGATCGGATTAATGTATTTAATGCAGTAACATCCAATTTATCCGACCTTTCACTTAAAATAGATGAAGTGATACTTCTGATTCGCTCACAAGAAACTCATTTGTCTGTAATTGCAACTGATGGTCAATGTGTTATAAACCAATTAGATGCGGTTAATGCTAATATAGGACATATTGATGGCCGCATAGGAGAGCAATTGGATATTTCATCTGCTTCAGCCTCCATCTTACAAGAAACGCAAGATGAGACCAAGAAACTTAGTGAAGTTCTTCGTGCCGAAGTTGATGAAATAGAAATGAAAATGGGAGAAACTAACCATTTGTTAACGCGAAAATTTGATGAATTTGCCGAATTACTAAAGAAAAGTAATACTGAAGCCTTAGTTGGGGTAATGAAACAAGCAACCTTGGAATTCCAAAACCAAATGAATGCAATAGTCAGCAAACTGGTAAAGGAGAATTTCGAACAACTAAATCAGAGCGTTGAAAAATTAAATGTTTGGCAGCAAGAAAATAAACAAATGATTTCTGATTTGACACGTCAATATACAAAGATGACTGCGGAATTTGAAAGGACATCTGCCGTTCTCACTAATGTTGCAGAATATGCAGCTCAATTAAGTGGAACGAGTGGTATGTTGGCAAAACTGGTTACCGAATTGCAGAAGGTAATGATAGAAGACACTAAATTCTCAACGATTACGGCTAAACTGTCTGAAACCGTAGATTTGACAAAAGACAATATGCTTAAGTTCGATGATTCTACCTCAAAATTGAATGAGTGGGTAAGAAAGCAAAGGAATTTCGTTGATGGTGTGCAGCTTTTAATTAAGAAATTGGAGGACTTAAGTTCTATACGTGATTACAATAACGAGTTTTGGCAAGATACCAAAAAACAGTTGGAAGAAGGGGTTGGGTTCATTAAAAAAGGTAGTGAAAGTCTGAATGCTCAACTAACGGATTTGGATAAACAATTCTATTCTAGGTTAAGCGCGACATTGGCTGAATTAGATTCTTGCATACAAGCAATGATTAAAAGAAAATAAATATGACAAAGCATAATGTTTGGATGTCCGTGTCCGACTTGATGACTGGACTAATGGTTATATTCTTATTTGTTGCTATTGCATATATTAGCAGGGTAAATAAAAATGCAGATGTATTGGCGCAATATATAGAGGCTCGTCAAAAACTGCATGATAAATTGGTGGATAAGTTTAAAACAGATACGGCAAGATGGGAAATGGTGATAAAAGGGGATTTATCTTTGCGATTTATTAACCCTACCGTTCTTTTTCAAACAGGTTCGTGGGAACTAACTCCTGCATTCTGTAATATATTAGACGAATTTCTCCCTAAGTACTTTGATGTTTTGCTGACAGATTCATTAAAGAATCATATTAGCGAAATTAGGATAGAGGGGCATACTGATCCAACATCATTCCCTACATTGGCGTCTGACCCATATATTGCAAATGTGATTTTATCACAACGTCGCTCATTGAGCGTATTACAGTATTTTCGTACTATGCCTACATTTCAAAAATATACATCAGAACAACGACGAATGTTGGAATATTGGTTTACAGCCAATGGGTTATCTTATGGAAGGACATTGGATCGTCAAAACCAGTTAACGTATGACTCTGGAAATTCTATTGATTACGAAAAATCACGAAGGGTTGAATTCCGGATTATTACAACAAGTGAGAAGATGATAGAAGAGTTCGTAAAGAAAATCAATAACTGAAATGGAAAAAGAAAAGCCTATTTATAAATTCTCAAAATCAAAGAATGTTTTAAAGGAGTTGGGGTATCAAGTAGAAAAAGCTGAAGCTTATCGACCTATTAAACCTGTTGATGTTTCTATTGAAAACATCAAAGATGGAACTATTGAGATTACGGATGATGGTATTTTTTTTAAAACTTCTGATGGACAAAAGCACAAGGGGTTTATGTATAAAAGAGAATATTATTTAGCACGATATGGGAAACCACGTTTTCACACTCGTAGTTGCAAAATCATTCAAGAATTTAAAGTACGAGGTTCGTTTGCTGCAGAATATCGTTGGAGTAATGATGGTAAAGTACAAGTTTGTGATATGGATGACAATTTTATAGACAAAACCGTTGACATACTTCCGCTATGTCAATATTGTGCGGAAATTCAAAGAAGCGGACAAAGTGATATCTATAAGGATAGCGAAGAATTTGTGAATGAATTGAAGAAAGCCATTCCACAGGAAACAGTGACAAATGTTGATGTTTTAGGCTATACAAAAGAATGGCAAGATATCAGTAAGCATTATAGAGAAAAGCATAAATACACTTGTGAACGATGTGGAATCCATATTACGAATTCTTTTGATTATGGCTATATCCATTGCCATCATCGTAATGGGAATAAAACAGATAATCGTGATGAAAATTTAGAGTGTTTATGCATAGAGTGTCACTCCAATGTAGATAAAAGCCACGAAAATCGTTTTTCTAAGGGGGCGAACGGTATTTGCTTACAGGATTTTATTAAAAAATATAGAGGGAATAAAACTTTGTAATCATCTTTCAAGAATGATAATGCGATGAAGTTTAGGATGTAACTGGAAGATAGTTTTGCAAGCCTTGCAAAAGAAGAAATAGAGAGTTTTATTGCAGTATCTTTGTCTCTTGAATTGAATAATGAGTGGCATCTTTTAAAATAATTGAATAAAAATAATAAGAGTATGAAAAGTGTTTTGGTTTTTGTGTTTGGCTTGATTGACCTAGTGCTTCATTATTGGCTTGCAATTTTGATTTATTGTTTTGTAGGGTGGCTTCTATGTGATATTCATCCGGGAGAAACATATAGCTGGTATTCAGGTATTTGGCATGGATGTTTTATCGTTCCTAATTTTATTAGGAGTCTATTTGGTGATGTTTTGTATAAAGCTGACTTTTATACGACTGCGTATAATATATTTTATTGGATTTTTAGTATTATCACGGTTCTTTCTTTTATATTTGGATCTAGACGATAGTGAAGACATCTTATGAGCTGGATGCTGATAACAACGTTAATATGGGCGGGGGCTTTGGTCGCTTCTTTTTGCTCCGAAACTTATAGGGAATTATGGTGTGATGCCTTTATTGGCAATTGGGCGGAGGTAAGTGAAGACAACAGGAGGAGGTATGGAACGGTGGGGAGCTATTTAATGAATGTGCTAATCATTTTCATCCAGATTGCTTTCTTCTTATTTTTTTTGTTTGTACTTCCGTTTCTTTATATTTTTATAGGCCTTCCAATACGCTTGTATAATAATTGTCTAAAGAAAGAGGAAGGGAATACAATATCTGATAGCGAAGAAAGCGAGGAGAAGCAAAAAACAGAGAAATCATGGGCAGAACGAAATATAAGGTTGTTCCATTTTCCCGGTAAAATACCGTTCGATTTTGATAGAGACTGCTATATTTATGTGGAGAATCATTATGACGAACGTATTAATCGGTTGATAGAAATACATTGGGAAGAAATAAGTGAAATCTTTCAGCGATATAATTTCCGGTTCATTTATATACCGAGGTGGAAACCGGATACTTCTGCGCTTCGTTTAGCGAATCTAAAGAAGGATTCGGATGGAGTGGAGGTATACCTTACGTCAATGACTACGTTTCAATATGTAGCACATCTGTGCAAGGTGCTGCATTTTGATTTCAATGAAATGGAGAGTGGAATCTTTCACTTTGCCGGTTTTTTGTCTAGGGATGACAGGCTGTATGGAAGAGATATTGACAGCAGCAGATTTACACTCTTTTTGATGACCGATTTGACTGAAGATAATATTGAATGGTTCTTTACAGAGTATTGCAAGGTGATAGAAAATAGTCGAAGCTATAGCATGGGTGGTCCATATATGTCTGTTGTGACGAGATACACGGAAGCTGAATCGTGTGAACTTTGTGGAAAAGACCAAATAGTAATTGCGGATTATAAATTTCCTGTGGATATGAAAGACATGGCAGAAAATGTAAAGAGAGAAATAGAGGCTTTGAAGGAGGGCGGATATTATGAATTACTGCTGCATACATTGGGTAGCGGGATAGTGGATGATTTGAAGGGAATGGAACTGACTCCTTCTTTAAGCCGGATGCAGATAACGGATGACTTTAAAATTTGGTTGACGGATTATGATAAAGAAGTGCGTCTGACGCCTTTGCAGAAGACGTTGTATTTGTTTTATCTCCGTCATCCGGAAGGGGTTGAGTTCAAGCATCTCTCCGCTTATTATGATGAAATACTGAATATATACCAAGTGCTCTCTAATAGGGAGGACTGGGAAAAACAGAAGGAATCCGTTCGAAGACTAGTGGATGTGACGGATAACGCCATCAATGAGAAATGTTCGCGTATAAAGGAAGCGTTCCTTTCGGTGGCCAATGATTTCATAGCCTGTAACTATTACATAACGCTTCAGGAAGTAGAGGTGAGGTCTGAAGGGGGTATTTCTAATAAACGTTTGAAGAGAGTTACATTACCTCGTGAACTAGTATCCTATCCTACAGAGATAGCCGCTATAAAGATTTCCCGACCGCAGGAAAAAATAGAGTATATAGAGAATAGGTTGGCAGACAGTAATGAATGGTTCGAACGATTGAATAACAGGTTTTATGACAAATCTTATCCAAAAGGAAAGCTGGTAAAGGTATTTACGGATTTTATTAATTCAAATAGTCAGTTTTATGCAGCATATAGCAAACGGGCGGTTCTTTATACCCATATCGGAATGTATCGGGAAGCAATAGCCGATAATCAGGTACTGATAGATCATGATGCAAAATTGTGGTCTAGTGCTATTATCAATAAAGCTGAGGCTTTATTCTTCTTGGGACAGTATGAAGAAGCATTGAAGACCGCAGGCTTTTATTTTGAAAAGGAGAATGAACCTGATTCGGAATGTTATCGCATCCGTGCGGAAATCTATAAGAAATTGCAGAAGAAAGTTGAATATAAGGCGGATATGAAGGAGTATAAACGGCTGCTGAAAGAAGAGGATAAGTCGAAATATAATGATTGAATCTTTTAAAGAATATCTAAATTTTAAAGAAATAAATTATGAAAAAAGAATTGGAAAGACAAAGACTGGATGCATCGATGGAGTTTGAAAATGCTATATCCTTTGCAGAGCAGGAAAAAGAAAATTTGAGCAGCATGAATGAAGATGCTTTGCTGTCATTGGAGGCTATTCAAAAATCTGAAGAAGAACAGAAACTTTTATCATTGAAATACGATAGAGTTTTTTGGGTAGGTTCAAAAAATAAAAAAAGATGAAGATAATAACAGAAATCCGCATAGCTCTGGCTGTAGCGCTACTGCTTTGTTTAACACCGATGCCTTATGGTTATTATATGCTGGTGCGTTATGGTGCCGCTGTCATATTTGGCATAATGGCATATCAGTTTTATGAAGAGAAGAAAACAGCTTGGGCATTGGCTTGGGGGGCATTGGCTTTTTTGTTCCAGCCTGTACTAAAGATAGGATTGGGCAGGGATATTTGGAATGTATTGGATATCCTGATTGCCTTATATTTGTTGTGGGGCGTTTATCGTCAACGTAAGGATGGAGATATGAAAATGTAAATTTTCAAATGGATAAGGAATTATGACCACTAAGAAGATAGCAATGTGGTGTGTCTGAAATGAGTAAGAGTATATGGAAAAAAAGTCATTTTGTTCCTGTAAGATATTCCCGGTTGTTAACATTACTAACCTTCCGGCTTACACGTTAGTACGTGTTGCCCTACACGTTAGTACGTATAATGCCACACGTTAGTATGTGTTGCGTCTCACCATAGTACGTGTTTCAGCCGCACGACAGAGGCCTTCAAAAACGTCTGTTCCTTTTTGAAAAACAACAGGACGTTTTATAAAAAGATCAAGAACTTTTTCAAATACATCCTGTTGTTTTTTCTATCAGACCTGATGTTTTGATGCTTTTCCACTCGTATTGTATATACATGGCAAAACACCTTATTTTTCTTTCAGAAGTTTCAGCCTCTCCGCAAACGCCCTGTTCATCGGCTTTTCGGCTGAAGGATATACACGATAAAATCCTTCAGCCGGAAAAGATCTTTCAGCGTGACAGGGTAAGCGATGCCGTATTGTTTGGTTTTCTATCGGTGTTCGGATTCTTATACATTTATTGCCCACGGCTGAAAGAAAGAACGGCGCGGTTGAAGGATCTCAGCGCATCAATCTGTCAGCCGAAAAGCCGATGAACAGGGTGTTTGCGGAGAGGCTGAAACTTCTGAAGGATTTTTTGGGGCATTCTCCGGGAGAGGGGTATTTCTCTTCAAAAGATGGATGTGCATATCAAAAAGAACATAAGAAGACTTTGAATACTTGCCGCAAGATGTCGCAATTCTTGTAGCAAGTTTCTCGGAATCTTGTAGCAGGATTTGCAGATTCTTGGTATAGGAATATCTTGTTTGATTTTATAGCTGTCCGGTTAAAATACCGAAGTTCCCCCAAATCGGTCCAGGTTTGGCGATAAACAGGTTCGGTTTTAATGGTAAATCAAGTGGTGAAATGGAGAAACCGTTTGCCAGCCAGTCTTTGTTGTATTGAAAAGCGCAAAGACGATTGTCGGGGGGCATGCTAAGAGTCCTGACATGACGGTCATGATAGGTTACTGTTAATTTATTTACCGATTTCATTGCGTCCCTTTTTCCTGTTTTTATTTTTGTTGATTGTTTCTAGGAAAGCCTGAGACACCCAATAGTGACACGCAGTACCCCCCCCCCCCGCTTGAACCTAAATATTATATTCAACTATCTGTTTATCAGTACCTGCGGGTGATTGTCATATACTTTTGATACCATATTTTTCCGCCAACTATCAAAGATTTATTTTTGTTTTCCGCGAATTGAAAATGATTGTAATGCATATCCTGTTTTACAGATTGTTGTTTACATTCGTTGACACGACGAGCATATAATATCCAGCAAATCATTGGCAATAGATGAATCGATAATCCTTATGGCATTATTCTCCTCAGTGTTGTATCCGAAAAAGTTGATGTTGCCATACCAAACTATAGCCTTATCAATTATAACACATTGTACGGATAGGTTTTCGTCACAGAGGATTTCTATACCATATTGCAGCAATTCCTTCTCATTATACCCTTGTTCCTTAACATGAACGACAACCTCAATACCATTAGCCATAATGTCTCTTAACAAAGATACCAAACGAGGAGCATATTTGTACTTTATCTTTTTGCAAGAGATAACTATACTATACTTAATAGCAAGTAAATCTTGTTGGAAAGGTACTGAAAATGTTTGACCGTCATAAATCAGTTCTTGTTTCGACACTTCGTTTTTGTCTGATGATTTCGAAATACCATAACCCACAGATGCGTATCCTCTCAATCGCTTACGATACATTGAATCGCAGAGAGGAACACGTATGTCAACATAGTCATAGATGCACACCTCATATTTTTCTTCATAATCACGATGCACTCTTCCTGCATATTGGGCTATATTCCCTTTCCATGAAATGGGTAGCGCAAGAAACAGTGTGTCAAGCCTGGGATAGTCGAAACCTTCACCAATGTATTTGCCTGTGGCAACTATGACTAAAGATTCAGAAGCGGGAATGTTCTCCAATTTTTCCATTGCCATCCTCTTTTCTTTCGCGGAATTTGCACCGACAAGACTGACTACATGCGTTGCATGAGGCAGCAACAGTTCTGCCAAAATTCTCACATGGGATGTCAAGGTGGTGAGGATGATTGGGGTTCGACCTTCTTCGATTACCGTTTTCACATCCTTAACTATGAGATTATTTCTCACTTCGTCTGTTGACAAAGCCTCTATGGTTTGAGTATATGTTTTGGTTTTTGGCGAGACATTGCGGAAAGACGTGAAACGCGGTATCAGGGTACGGACAAAGTTCTGCCTATCCATTTGGCTTTTTGCATCCGCGGTAAATCGTATCTTTCCACATTGCATAAAGATGATGGGCTGATGCCCATCCTTGCGTATAGGGGTGGCCGTAAGTCCATAAACATAATGAGCGTTCACCTGCTTCAGTACCAGTTCAAAACTTACTGATGAAACATGGTGACATTCGTCAACAATCACCATGCCGTAGTCTCGAACGAAATGTTTGACCTCATTGTTTTCCAGACATGATTGTATCAGGGCAATGTCAATCAGTCCATGAAGAGAGTCCTTTCCCGAACATAGTTCCCCTATGGGCGAAAGATGCTTCTTCCTTCGTCTTGCGTTGTCCGTAACAACTTCGTTAATCTTCAAAAAGTCGTTCAATTGCTTCTTCCACTGGTCGAGCAGCGATTTCCTGTGCACCAATATCAACGTATTCACTTTCCTTTGGGCAATCATTGCAATGGCAAATACAGTTTTCCCAAAAGCCGTTGTGGCAGACAGTGTGCCAACAGGATGAGGGAGCATAAAGGACATGGCTTGCCGTTGCTCTTTGCGAAGTTCACCTTTGAATGCTACATCGATGGTTCGTCCGTGACAGGTCTTGTCATCTATATAATAGGCCACATTGTTTGCTTCGAGTACCTTAACAGCGTCATCCTCACAACCACGAGGCAGGGCAATATAGTTGTCAGTCAACTTTGAGCATGATATGATACGAGGGACATCATAAGTTGACAGCCGCATACCTTGTTTGGCATAAAATTCCGAATTATGGAATGCCGCCATTCTTTTTAAATAGTTGACGGCTTTTGGTGACAGAAAAGACAAAGGGACGTACAGCATATTGGCCCTTGTCAATGTCATACTTGGCGGGAAATCCGATTGGCCAATAGTCTCCGGCTTTGGAGTTTCCCAAGGCTTCTCCTCACTGCTTTTGGTTAATTCTCCCATTGCCGAAGCATGTTTCTGTAGAATGTCATCAACGGATGACTCAGACATTTTATGAATACCGAGAAGGAAGCCCCATTGGTCGGGATATGGCTGGAAGTTTTCATCTACAAATACGCTGTTGCCATCCTTTCGTGCTTTTCCTTGTAAGGGTAGGGCTACGAGATTTCCCAATCCACCATCAGGCAAGGTGTTTTGATTAGGAAAGAACCTGTCGTACGATTTGAAGGATAGATGCACCTCCTTATTCATGGCCTCTGACAGAATCGACTTACTCAGCCTTCTTGCTTTGATGGCAGCTATAGCATAATCAAAGAAAATCCACACATGCGCCCCATTACCGGAACGAGACCGCTCTATATAGCAGGGGACATTCCATTCCTTGCATACACCAGTAAAGGCAAGGACATCTTTCTGATAACCATGTTCGCAACTCTTGTCATCAAAATCGGTGCAGAGGAAAAAGCAGATGTTATCATTCAACATAGGATATAAGCTGACGACATCACGACCATAGTTGTCTTTACCAGCAAGGTGGTTGAAGATATAGTCGTATGATAATGGCGCGAACTTCCGGTTTGGACATTCGGAACATTTGTATTTCCGTTTGTCGCAGAACTCCCTATTCCATTCCCGTTCACATACAGGCTGATAGCCTGACTTCTTAGTCGTATCGCTATACCATCTTTTGGCAAACACGTCTTCACGACCTTTGAATAGGCTTTGAAACAATTCAACCTTTTCCAGCAAAGAAAGGCTGACGCTTGAAGCCGTTGGCTTTGAAGATTGGGATGCAGCAAGATAACCATCATGAGCACACGTTTCAAACGATATGCCATGTTCGGCAAGAAGAGCCTTCAATCTTTCGTTCTCCTCTTCCAGTTCATGCAATCTTCTCATGATGGTGTCTGCATCCATAATCGTAGTCTTACAAGATTGTTTTTTGTGCCACTTCTATGGCATCGCGTTTCAGAATAACGTCATTTTCATCCCCTACGGCATCTATCACTTTTTTTGTTTTTGTCAAATTATGACGGTTCCGTTGCAATTTTGTCATTATAGTGTAATTTGGTCGAAATTGCGACATCTTTCAGCCTTAAAGGGTCGTATTAGGTCGTAAAAAAGGTCGTAATTCATAAATTAGGTCATATTACGGCCTTATTATCCACTTTCGACCTTTGGTTGTAATTAATTTATTTTCATCCATCTCAACAAGTAATTTGCCCACCATGCGTAGTTGTTGTTCATCTGTTTTGTTGGAAGGCAGTACATCTCTCAAGTATTCATAAATGCTGTCGCGTTTGGCACCTTCATCACCAGCGTTTTGCAAATATTGCAGTATCATCTGACTAAGTTTCTCTTTATCCAATCCTTTAGTTTTTGTATATGAAGGTAGTTGGTGCGTATTTTTAGCAACACCTAATGAGATGTTATAATTTGGTGCCTCTCCCTCAATTAGACCTCTGCTCAAGAGGTCTTTTGCAACATCCTCATGTATGAGCCTTCCTTTCTGCACAGCGTCAAGCGATATACAATCCCATAATGAAAGGGAGTTGTTCGTTTTCAATAAGTCCGTATATCGCTTATTTATTTCGTTGCCATAGATACGTACTACCACTTTCTTCTTTGTTGCATCAATCTCGTAATCCGGCATCGGGAAGTGTCTGCGCCATTGCTCATTGAACATCTTTTTGATACCTCTACTTACTGTATCTATCATGTTGAAATCAACCATTGCCCTGCAAAGGCATTCGTTGCGAAAATACGATTGAGGTTCTTCATTTGTTAAAGCATTTTCTAAAGTACCGGGTATAAAATTACCGGCATTGGAGTAATAAAGGTAAGTCGGATTCTCCACAAAGTTGATGCGTTGCTGTATCGTATAGTCTTGATGTGCCAAACAATTATGAAGTGCCTCTCGAATGGTGTAGTCATCATAATGCTTCATGGTATCAGGAAAGAGCGTTCCACCCGGCATTTCACGCATTGTTAAGTTATCGATTCTCGATAAAATCTCATCAACGGTCAAAATGAATGGCACAGTGAAATGTTCATAATCTATAACGTCTTTCTTTTCATCGCGCCTCGTCCATGTCACTTGCGCAACAGCTGGACGCAACTTGAAAGCAGACTCGTATTTGCCCAAAAGGATGATGGCAGCACGTGTAATACCTCCATTTTTCATTATACCGCACTTACTCAAGAATGTTTCTACATTCCAATCATTTACCTCGGCTTCCGGAATTCGGCTATGTACTTTCTTGAACATCTTACGGGCTTTAGCGATAGCAACTTCATCAAGATCATCAATTGTTGCATCTGACACTATTTGTGCCGACCAATCCGTTTCGCAGAAAATCGGTTCATCAAGAATTACTGCCATACGCTCAGCTGTCATTTCTACAAGAGAGTCTTCGATTCGTTGCCATGCTTTGTTATGAGCGAACACAGGGCGTTTAGGTAAATGTCTAGGAATATGGATAACCCAAACTTTAAGATTCGTATCATCTGTGATAAATTCATCTATATCCAAGCCTTCTGTTGAAAGATTTACACACCTTTCTGTTAAACGCAGTATTGCCTTCTGTCTATCATAGTTGTATGTGTCTGTTCCTACAATCTCCAATGTCTCGTCGTGAACACCTATCACCAAGTGTCCGCCTCCCATATTGGAAATAGCAGATACATATGAAATAACATCGTCTTTTTCATCTCCACAAAACGAGTTTTTCAAATTCTTGAATTCCTTCCATTCACAACGAGCATTCTCTTTGGGGTACTCGTGGAGAAGATATTGTTGCAGTTCGAGTTCGAGCATAATTTTTATAATTTAAAAGAGCCTTTTACCCTCATGCTCAAGAGGTCCTTATTAAAGAAGATTTATTAGCCCCATTAAGTAGCCATACAAGGTCGGCAATGCGCTTTCCAAGTTGAGTCTAAAACGATTCCCAAAAAGGAGATGACTTTTTTAAATCAGCCCCTTTGTTTTCAGACTGATCCAACTATAAGTCACCATTTACAAGAATAACATTGATATTATTCATGATGACTTTTTGAATTAGAAACTGTTAAAAAATGAATTAAAACAATTACTAATTAGTGTATATCATATTGAATATCAGTTAGCTAATTGATGTGTTATTTATAACTTTATGGTTACTAAGACATTAAGTTATGGAACAATATTAAACCAACCTCGCTGATAAACAGTGGCAATTTATAGAAAAAATAGTGAATACGCAAAAGAGAAGACGAAAATATTCTATTCGCGGCATTTTTGATGCCATTCTCTACTTGCTCAAAACAGGTTGTCAATGGCGTATGTTCCCTGCCAATTTTGCATCTTGGCAGAGTGTATACTACTATTTTAGTAAATGGAAGAATGAAGGTGTGATAGAAGAACAGTTAGACATCCTTCATTCTAATATACGCAAACAATTAGGAAAGTCTGAAAGCTCGAGTTTAGGAATTTTATGGGTTTATCGGGGATTCTGTAAAGAACCATGAGCTAATAGAAATAGATATTTTATCTGTAGTTTTTAATAAATAGCACACGAATTTTATTTTGATAAAATGAAACTGTAATATAATAATTGTAATGTAGAAAAATGAGAAAATCACTTATTTGTAAGAGATTGTCAATGGAAATAAGTAAATTTGCACTCGGTATGAGGCAACTCATGCCCGAGGCATACTAATAAAAAAAGCGATATGCTCTCTGTTTTATCGGATAGAGTGTTATGTATATGAAGAATATTGAAGCAAACAAACAGCTTATAGCAGCGTGCGGTCTTTACTGTGGCGCATGCCGTAAGTATCTTGCGGAGAAATGTCCAGGTTGTCGGCTCAACGAGAAAGCTTCATGGTGTAAAATAAGAACTTGTGTCCATCGGCATGGCTTCCATTCCTGTGCTGAATGCTGTAAGGATGTGACAGAGTGTAAGACATATTCCAATCTTATCGGAAAGATATTCGCTTTTCTGTTCAAATCAGATCGTCCTGCTTGTATCCGCTACATCAGGGAGCATGACGAACAGGCTTTTGCAGAAGAAATGACAAAACGTAAATGTCAGACAATGCAGAAGAAATAACGCCAAGAAGTATGAGGAATAATGTGGGAGGAATGCCAAGAATAGCACCGACGATGCGATGGACCAGTTCAAAGACAGACATAGACAGGTATTAGATCTGGCAGGGCGTTTAACCGATAGTGGATTGTTCGGCAAAGCCCATTACAATTGGACTGGAACAACCTCACTCGCCTCCTGTTTTATCAGTACTGCAAGTGCTCACTATGATTAGGCCTTGAAAAAACTGAAAATACATCGAAAAAAGAATACGAAACAATAAAAACAAAATAGATGAACAACGAAATTTTATATATCCTTCTGCCGGATTATGCAGCGCATGAGATTGTCTATCTTTCACAAGCTGTCGCTTCCGATGAATTTGCGCTGAAAGAGAATCCGAAGTATGTCAATAAGGTTGTTGCTCCGACAATGGAACCTGTAAAATCTATCGGTGGCTTCCGGACTTTACCTGATTATTCGTTTGAAACGATGCCCGATGACTATGCCGCATTGGTGCTGATTGGCGGTTTCGGATGGAATACACCTGTTGCGAAACAGGTTGTGCCGATTGTCAAACAGGCCATTGAGAAGGGCAAGGTTGTCGGAGCTATATGCAACGGGGCTTCGTTTATGGCAAAGTGCGGATTTCTCAATGAGGTAAAGCATACAGGAAACGGTCTGGAACAATTGAAGCTTTGGGGAGGAGACTGTTATACAAATCCAGCTGGATATATCCACGCCCAAGCGGTCAGTGACAGGAATATTGTGACGGCAAACGGGTCTGCAACCCTTGAATTTGCTAAAGAACTCTTACTGTTGCTTGAGAATGATACGCCGGAGCGTATCGAAATGTATTATCAGTTCAACAAACAAGGCTTCTGCTTGCTTTGTGCCGGTCAATAATTGTATGGAAATAATATATAGGTGATTGTCGTCGTTCTACCGTCTGTGAAAAGTAGGATATTTGTTATTGAAACGGAACCCGAATCCCAGCATCAGATAGTTAGGGTCATGGAAATCCTGCAAATTATATCCGATATGAAGGAATGAGCTGCGCGTAACTTCTATCTTTAGCGCCAAGATCTGGTAGAAGGATTTTAAATCTCCGCCTGCATGAATCACATTGGTGCCCAATCCTATGCCTACGGTGAAATAAGGCATCACGTACTCGGCACGTCCCGAAACCCCCAGCGCCAGTTGCTTGCCTGCAGACGGCTTGAGGAACTCGTTGCCGTATCCGTCCGGACTATACACATTCGCACTGCCGTCATAAACCCCGTCCAATGAAATGCCTGCACGGAACTTATACCCGAAATTATACATCGGCGCGAAATTGAATCCCAGCACCGGATAAGCCTCCGGAGAGGCAACCATCTGTCCTTCGCCAATCGTTACTCCCTTTCTGCGCCATGAACCGAACAATACCAAGTCATAACTGATATGACGGGGAAATTTAGGTACGGGTGATTGATATAAGGGTTTTGCAAAATATTCTTCTTTTCTATTGATATTGTAAACCAACCCTACCTTTAGTCCGATAGAATTGAGTCCTGCATTCGGGAATTTAGTATTACCGTTGGAAAAATGCGTCACTGCCACCCCGGTTGTGAAATCGAATTGGGGAGAGAGCATCCAGTTGAAATAGAAATTTGTGTTCAGATAGGCGTTTACTTTCGAACCTATCACCTTATTATAAGGGTTCAAATCACTGTGATAAGGTTTCCAGCCGAATGAGGCTCCGAAATTCCATTCGTAGTTTAACGACAGCCGTTGGTTGAAACGGGCGATGCGTGCTCCTTGAAACAAATAGACGGTAAGCGGGTTGCCCAACTGCTGCTTCTCATACATATTATAATAGGCCACGCCGATACCTTGATAGGCGCCTCTGTAAATGCGGTCGGTATAGGTGTTCGGATGAAACTGGAACGAGTATTTCAAGTGAAGCGACAGGGAGTTCTCTATGGGCCTGTTGTCCAGATTCTCTCCTCTGAAAAAAGAACTGGTGGGGAATATGTATCCGGGGCGCGCTTCCAGGCCGATGCGATGGATAAAGTGGCGTCTCAATGACAAGGAATCTACAAAGAGGTGATTGGGAATATTCGTCTGGACAGAGGAAGAGGTAACCAATGCTGTATCTACAGGATTTCCCTCTGTATTGTTTTTAGTTTCGTCCTCGGCAAAAGCCATGTTACTTACGAACAGCAATACGCTCAGAAGTATCATGATTTTCCATTTTTGTATTGTGCCTTTCATACTCCGTGTGATGTTTTTGTGTTTTTTATTGATCTATAGTATGGTCTGATTTTTTGTTTGTGGCACAAATATAAGCATAGTATTTGAAAAAAGAAATTTGTTGGATATAAAAAGGTTTTGTATAACCTTGATAACCACTATTTAAACTATTTTGAGGATGAATTGCAATATCATCCTCTGCCATCGGCTCCCCACATCATCTTATTTCGGAGCGTGTTGAAAAAGATGTGGCAGTTCCGTTTGACTACCTTTATTTTATAATCAGCCTTGCGGATTGTGAGTTGGCTGCCTTCACGGCAAGTCTCACTTCGTCCGTCGATAGCAATCAGGAAATTGTGGCTGCGGCTTTCTATATCCAGTGTGATTTCCCAGTCGTCGTTGATCACGATGGGGCGTACGTTCAAGCTGTGTGGCGCAACCGGGGTGATGGCGATGGTGTTGCTGTGTGGCACGATCACAGGTCCGCCGATGCTCAGCGAGTAGGCGGTAGAGCCGGTAGGAGTGGCAATGACCAGTCCGTCCGCCTGGTAAGTGGTGAGATAGGCCCCGTTGATGGCCGTGTGGATGGAAATCATGGAAGAACTGTCACGCTTCAGTACCGCTATCTCGTTCAGCCCGAAAGGGTAACCTTTCAGTTCCTGTTCCTTGCAGGATACCTGCAATACGCTACGGTCTTCTATCCGGTAGTTTCCGCTGTAGATGTCATTGAAGGTGTCCTCCATCTCTTCAGGGGAGACATCGGCCAGAAAACCTAACCGCCCGGTGTTGATGCCCAGTATGGGAATGTTGCGCGAACCCACACGGCTGGCGGCTTTCAGGAAAGTACCGTCACCTCCGATGCTCAGCACCATGTCGGCTTCAAAATTGTTCCCGTCGAAAACACCGGCATGACGGATGTTGATCTTGAGGTCGTTTGTCAGAAACTGGTAGAACTCACGGCAGATGTGAACTTCGGCGTTATGCTGTGATAGAATGGATAACAGGCGTTCCACATGAGCCGATTTCTTGGCCTGATAAGTGTTTCCGAAAAGGGCGAATTTCATTGGGCGTATATTCATTAGTTAATTTTATAAATCTTTTGTTTGTCAAAAAGGACCAGGTTTTAATAAAACCTGCTAACTTTGCACATCAGAACTGCAAAGATAATAATATATTGCCAAGATGACAAAGTTAAGTGTAAATATAAACAAGGTAGCCACCTTGCGTAATGCCCGGGGAGGTAACAATCCGGACGTGGTGAAAGTAGCCTTGGACTGTGAGACGTTTGGTGCCGAAGGCATCACTGTACATCCCCGTCCCGACGAACGTCATATCCGCCGTAGCGACGTGTACGAACTTCGTCCGTTGCTTACTACAGAGTTTAATATCGAAGGATATCCCGCACCGGAGTTCGTTGACCTAGTGCTGAAAGTAAAACCTCATCAGGTAACGCTGGTACCCGATGCGCCCGATCAGATTACGTCTAACGCCGGATGGGATACCAAGGCGAATCTTTCTTTTCTGACCGAACTGATGGATACGTTCGGCCAGGCAGGCATCCGTACCTCTATCTTTGTCGGTACGGACAAGGAGATGATAGAATATGCCGCCAAGGCGGGGTCCGACCGGGTGGAACTTTATACGGAACCCTACGCTACGCTGTTTCCCCAGAACCCCGAGGCAGCCATCGCTCCCTTTATAGAAGCGGCGAAGGTGACCCGTAGCTTGGGGATGGGGCTGAATGCAGGCCACGACCTTAGTCTGGCAAACCTGAAATATATGCATACGCATATTCCTTGGCTGGACGAGGTGTCTATCGGTCATGCATTGATAAGCGACGCGCTTTATATGGGATTAAAACAAACTATTGAAGAATATAAAAATTGTCTTCGTTCATGATGAATATCACTTTACTGGCTGCACAGGCAGCCTTGGCGGATACCCTTACCGGGGGTAATCCCGTATTGACACCCGTTTCGGGAGAGGCTCAGATGAACCTTTGGGATATGGCGGTAAAAGGCGGATGGATCATGCTTGTGCTGGCTCTGCTGTCCGTAGCGTGTTTTTATATCTTTTTTGAACGCCTTGCCTATATTCGCAAGGCCGGTAAGGAAGACCCTTTGTTTATGGAGCGTATCCGGGATTATATCCGTACCGGAGAGGTGAAGTCGGCCATCAATTATTGCCGCATTACCAATACCCCTTCTGCCCGGATGATTGAAAAGGGAATTTCGCGTATGGGGCGTCCCGTTGCCGATGTGCAGGCTGCCATAGAGAATGCCGGAAACATTGAAGTGGCAAAATTGGAAAATGGTTTCCCCGTTATCGCTACGGTTTCGGGCGGTGCTCCCATGCTTGGCTTTTTAGGAACGGTGACCGGTATGGTGCGCGCTTTTTGGGAAATGGCCAATGCCGGAAACAATATTGATATTACGCTGCTGTCGGGAGGTATCTACGAGGCGATGATTACTACCGTGGGTGGTCTTATAGTGGGTATTGCAGCCATGTTTGCTTATAACTATCTGGTGGTGCGTGTGGATAAGGTAGTCGGCCAGATGGAAGCCCGTACCATGGATTTTATGGATTTGCTGAATGAACCGGTTCAAAAATAAAAGTATATGGCGTTAAAAAGAAGACAAAAAATATCACCCAACTTCAGTATGGCGTCTATGACAGACCTCATATTCCTGTTGCTGATATTTTTCATGATTACCTCCACCATGGTGTCGCCCAATGCCATCAAGGTACTGCTCCCGCAAGGCAGGCAGCAGACTTCGGCGAAACCGCTCACACGGGTAATCATAGACAAGCAGCTGAACTTCTATACCGCTTTCGGCAATGAGGATGAAATGCCGATAGACTTGGAAGAACTGCCCGCATTCCTGCAAAGGTGTGCCGAGAAGGAACCCGATATGTATGTGGCCCTTTATGCGGATGAGGCCGTGCCTTACCGCGAAATAGTAAGGGTGCTGAATATTGCTAATGAAAATCACTTCAAGATGGTGCTGGCTACGCGTCCGCCTGAGAAGAAACGTTAAGCTGTAAGCATGAAGAAAAATAAGATAACAGGACTGATTGGTACGGCTGTACTGCATATACTTCTCCTTATCCTGCTGCTGGTGATTGTTATCCGTCGTCCGCAGGTTCAAGAAGAAGGGGGTGTCCCTGTTATGTTGGGAAATACGGAGCTTTCTCAAGGGAATGCCGACCCTTATACGCTGACGGATGTGGATATAATGAATGAGCCTGAGGCTCCGGCTCCTGATGTGTCCGAACCGGAAACGGTTCCTCCTGTCGAGACAAAAGAGGAAATCATCACCCAGACAGAAGAGGAGACAGTGGCGGTTCCCGACAAGAAGCCTGAAAAAGAAACTCCTAAAAAAGAGAAACCTAAGAAGGAAACTCCCAAGAAGGATGTGCCGAAGAAAGAGACGGTAAAGCCGAAAGAGAAAACCGAAACCGAGAAGCGTGCCGAGGCTGAAAAGGCGGCAGCAGAGAAGAAAGCGGCGGCCGAAAGGGCGGCGGCGGAAGCGGCGGCGAAGAAGATAGCCGGTGCTTTCGGCAAGGGAACCCAGATGGGAAATAAAGGAACCGGTACCACAGGTTCCGGCTTGGAGGGAAGCCCGACGGGAAATTCTTCGGAAGGTAAGTCCAGCGGAGTGGGCGGCTACGGAACATTCGACCTTAACGGACGTTCGTTGGGTAGTGGCGGTTTGCCCATGCCTGTCTATAATGTGCAGGATGAGGGACGGGTGGTGGTGACTATCACCGTGAATCCCGCAGGGCAGGTGATAAGCACCAGTATCAACAAACGTACCAATACAGTGAACGCTTCGTTACGGAAGGCAGCGGAAGAGGCTGCCCGTAAGGCACGCTTTAACCAAGTGGACGGAGTGAATAACCAGACAGGTACTATTACATATTACTTTAAACTGAAGTAGCTTATGAAAACAATTTGTGTATTTTTGGCAGAAGGCTTCGAGGAAGTGGAAGCGCTGACCCCGGTAGATGTGTTGAGACGTGCAGGCTTGCCTGTAAAGACCGTTTCTGTGACAGGTGTGCTGACCGTAAACGGTGCGCATGGTGTTCCGGTAATAGCCGACAGGGTGTTTGAAGAAGTGAAAGAAGAGGAGGTGGAGATGATTGTATTGCCCGGCGGTCTGCCCGGAGCGACCAATCTGGATGCTCACGAAGGTCTGGGTAAGTTGATCAGGACATTTGCCGAGGCCGGACGTCCGTTGTCTGCCATCTGTGCCGCTCCGTTGGTATATGGAAAGCGTGGTTTGTTGAAAGGCAGGAAAGCAACTTGCTATCCGGGCTTTGAAAAATACCTGGAGGGTGCTGACTATACGGCCGCTTTAGTGCAGAAGGACGGCAATTTCATTACCGGCAAAGGGCCCGGTGCTGCTATGGCATTCTCATTTGCTATTGCGGAAAAATATGTCGGTGCAGAAAAGGTGAAGGAACTGAAGCAGGGGATGATGATTGAAGAATGAACAGGCATGTCATTATAGTAGCGGGAGGTAAAGGGCTGCGCATGGGGGGCGATATTCCCAAACAGTTTTTGCCTGTGGGAGGCAGGCCCGTGCTGATGCGTACCATAGAGGCCTTTTACGCTTTTGATTCTTCTATACATTGTATATTAGTTCTTCCGGTGAGCCAGCAGGCTTACTGGAAAGAACTTTGTGTGACGTATCATTTCACTTTGCCTCATGATATTGCCGATGGGGGAGAGACTCGTTTCCATTCCGTCAAGAATGGATTGGCATACGTAACGGGGGAGGGCTTGGTAGGTGTTCATGATGGTGTCCGTCCTTTCGTCTCCCGGGAAGTGATAGCCGGATGCTATGAGGCGGCGCAGACTAAGAAAGCGGTCGTTCCTGTAATTGATGTGGTGGAGACCGTGCGTCACCTTACGAAGCCGGGAAGTGAGACTGTTCCGCGCAGCGACTATAAACTGGTCCAGACTCCGCAGGTCTTTGATATACAGTTGCTGAAAGAGGCATACAATCAGGAATATACGGATACCTTTACCGATGATGCTTCTGTAGTGGAAGCCATGGGCGGAGAAATCTGCCTGGTGCCGGGAAATAGAGAAAATATAAAATTAACCACCCCTTTTGATTTGAAAATAGCGGAAGTCTTAATTTGAAATGTTCGACATCACTACGCGTGACATAAAATATTTGCAAGGAGTAGGTCCGCAGCGTGCAACCGTCTTGAACAAGGAATTGAATCTGTTTTCCTTGCATGACTTGTTGTACTATTTCCCTTATAAATACGTAGACCGCAGCCGCCTTTATTATATTCATGAAATAGACGGCAACATGCCCTATATCCAGTTGAAAGGTGAAATCCTCAGCTTTGAGACTTTCGGTGAGGGAAGACAGCGCAGGCTTGTCGGTCATTTTTCGGATGGAACGGGCGTTATTGATTTAGTCTGGTTTCAAGGAATCAAGTATCTGTTAGAGCATTATAAGACCCGGACAGAGTATATCGTTTTTGGCAAACCGACCGTATTCAATGGCCGTATCAACGTGGCCCATCCCGACATGGATCCTTCCGGCGAACTTACCTTATCGACGATGGGGCTGCAACCCTATTACAACACGACGGAAAGGATGAAGCGCGGTTTCTTGAACTCTCACGGGGTGGAGAAACTGATGAAGAATGCGCTTGCCTTATTACAAGAGCCTCTTGCCGAAACATTACCTCCGCAGTTGGTGGAGGAGCATCATCTGATGTCTTTGGATGAGGCTATCCGCTATATTCATTTCCCTCAGAACCCCGAACAGCTTCGGAAGGCTCAATATCGTTTGAAATTTGAAGAACTGTTTTATGTGCAGCTCAATATCCTGCGTTACAGCAAGGACAGGCAGCGCAAATACCGGGGGCTTCGTTTCGAGCGGGTGGGCGAGATTTTTAATACGTTTTATTCACAAAATCTTCCTTTTGAGCTGACCGGAGCACAGAAACGGGTGATAAAGGAGATACGGAAGGATATGGGAAGCGGCCGGCAGATGAACCGCTTGTTGCAGGGAGACGTAGGAAGCGGAAAAACGCTGGTGGCACTGATGTCCATGCTCATTGCACTGGACAACGGCTATCAGGCATGTATGATGGCTCCCACCGAAATTCTTGCCGCTCAGCATTATGAGACCATTCAGAAATTCCTGTTTGGCATGGATGTGCGTGTGGAACTTCTGATGGGTTCCGTCAAAGGAAAGAGGCGTGAGAGGATATTGAAGGATTTGTTGACGGGAGATGTCCAGATTCTGATAGGTACCCATGCCGTACTGGAAGATACCGTGGGCTTTTCTTCTTTGGGAATGGTGATTATAGACGAGCAACATCGTTTCGGGGTGGCTCAGCGTGCCAAGTTATGGAGTAAGAACGTCTGTCCGCCTCATGTGTTGGTCATGACGGCTACTCCTATTCCCCGTACCCTGGCTATGACGTTATATGGCGATTTGGATGTATCCGTCATTGATGAGTTGCCTCCGGGCCGTAAACCCATTCAGACGATCCATCAGTTTGACAACCGCCGCGCCAGTCTTTATGCTTCCATTCGTAAACAGATAGAGGAAGGTCGGCAGATCTACATTGTTTATCCTTTGATAAAGGAGAGTGAGAAGATGGATATCAAGAATCTGGAAGAGGGGTATGAACTGATTTGTGCCGAATTCCCCGATTGCCGGGTGAGCAAGGTGCATGGTAAGATGAAGCCGGTGGAGAAAGATGCTGAGATGCAGCGTTTTGTCAGTGGTGAAACTCAGATTATGGTGGCCACTACAGTGATTGAGGTAGGGGTGAATGTCCCTAACGCCTCGGTGATGGTCATTGAAAACGCCGAACGTTTCGGGCTTTCACAATTGCATCAGTTGCGTGGGCGTGTAGGCCGCGGAGCCGATCAGTCTTATTGTATTTTGGTCACCACGTACAAACTGACCGAAGAAACCCGCAAGCGGTTGGAGATAATGGTGCAGACCAATGATGGTTTCGAGATAGCGGAAGCCGATTTGAAGTTGCGCGGTCCCGGTGACCTGGAGGGAACCCAGCAGAGTGGGGTTGCTTTTGACCTGAAGATTGCCGATATAGCCCGTGACGGACAATTATTGCAATATGTCCGTGAGGTGGCAAGTCGGATTGTAGATGAGGATCCCGCAGGGACTCGTCCGGAAAATGCTATTCTTTGGCAACAGTTGCAGGCGTTGCGTAAAACAAATATAAATTGGGCGGCTATCTCTTAAAATATCACCATTACGGAGTTTTGAAGAAGGTGGTTTATATTGTATGATAAAACGTTCAAATTGTTACTTAAATGCTAATTTGTGATGAAAACATTTATCTATATATTTAGATGTATAATAATAGTCGTATTGGTAGTCGTGATGAATTCTTGTTCAAAACGGGTGGTTGACGATTCTATTTCTGTTCTTCTTGAGGAACAGGCTCTTTCTAATGCAGTTCCACTAGAGGCGCATGATGTATGGTATCCGTTTGATAGTATCTATTCAAATCGATTTTATGTTTATGCGGATACTATTCTAGTTGTTGAAAATAAAAAAGCAGCTGGGAATTTCTTGGATTTTTATAACATTCGAAATCGGAACCTTATTGCAAGAAAATTACCTTTTGGAGAAGGACCTGGAGAATTGTTATTTGCGCAAATGATCTATGAAGGTAATGTAATGCGTGTTACTGATTATATTAATAGACGGCTATATAATGTGGAAATTGATAAAGTTTTGAGCAACTCCAATTATAATCCAGAATTGGCTTCGTTTTCAAAAAGTATCATAGTCACAAGTGCTCCGGTATCTTACGGAGATTCCATTTTGTGTATCAATCCATTCCATTATGTTCACCAACAGGCAGGAATAGATCAACAACCACCTAGAATTATTGCGATGACCGATAAGAATCCTAATCCTTCTATACCTATGGATTTCGATTATATGACAGTTAATGTAGGGCAAGGGCTTTTAGGTGCAAATGCCTGTTTAGGAAAAATATTTTTTGCATCCTTTGATATTTCTTCGATAGAATTTTATAATTCTGATTTAAAACTCGTCAAAAATGTGCTTGGGCCTGTCATGCTTCCTGAAACAAAATTAAGCATAAGTATTGATAATAACGGTAAACATGATGTGTGTTATAAAGGAATGGATCAGCCTGAAGCCTACACTGGATTTACTATCTTTAATGACAAACTATATTTTATTTATACTGGAAGAAGTATAATATGGGATAATGTCAAGGATTATTATTCTTATATTTTATGTTTTGACTGGAATGGTAACTTTCTGAAAAGTTATAGTGCTCCCGTAAGGATTAATACATTAAGTGTGTCAGTTTCTGAACCTAATGTTTTTTATGCTACAATAAAAGATGAAGAAAATAATCCGAAATTGATTAAATTGACTCCTACAAATACGGGAGAATAATTACATTTTACATTTATGAAAATGATAAAACTCATATTTGTTTTTATATTCTTGCTTTCTGGATGTATGAGTAATCATACTTCTAAGTCATGTCTAAATGAAAGTGATGGTCTGTATTTGCTTTCCCAAGATAAAGGTTTGCTTAATTTAACTCCGGTGACAGAATATTTTCCTGATGGATTTAGTGGATATATTTATGTGATGAATTCTGAATGTTCAGATTGTATTGGAACTTTTATAAGCTTTGTTAAAAAATTAAGTGCGTCTAGGTACTGTGGAAATTTATTAGTTGTGATTTCTGTTGCTACTCAGCCTGTAGTAAACCATTATATTAAGGAATATGATTTTTCTAAAAATATTAATGTCATATTGTCAGAAGATAAACAAGGGAAGTGGGGGATAGGTTCTATTGAAAAGGAAAACGGTAAGGTCTATGTTGTAACTGATAATAAGATTGAAAATGTATTTCAATATGCTCTTTATTAAATCTTTTATACTTATAGATTGCTATTTTTTAAATTGTACCTGTAGAATGTGATGGAGCTTGTAACAGTATATTGTATCCTGTACTTTTGTTAAAAATAAGGATGTATGTTGCATAACATGTTTGCAGCGCTTCCCCCTTATTTATAGTGGTTTCCGGACTTTCTGTCCACCTTTTGCATATAACTTACATAAAAAAAGAGTTAAAGAAGTACCTTGTTTCTCAAGGAAAATCTCTATCTTTGGGAGAATTTTTGAGAAGAAGCACAGAATAAACCTTAAAAGAACCGAATATTATAATGGAAAAAACGCTGGTTATTTTGAAGCCTTGCACGTTGCAGAGAGGCTTGGTAGGTGAGATTACTAACAGGTTTGAAAGGAAAGGCCTGCGTTTAGCCGGAATGAAAATGGTTCAGTTGACGGATGAAGTGCTTAGCGAACATTACGCTCATTTAAGCTCGAAGCCGTTCTTTCAGCGTGTGAAAGACGCAATGATGGTTTGCCCCGTTATTGTATGTTGCTTTGAAGGTGTGGACGCTGTTCAAGTAGTGAGAACATTAACCGGTCCTACTAACGGACGTCTGGCGGCTCCCGGAACTATCCGTGGAGATTACAGCATGAGCTTTCAGGAAAATATAGTCCATGCATCCGATTCGCCGGAGACCGCCGAAGTGGAATTGAAACGATTTTTTAAACCAGAAGAGATATTCGAGTATAAACAAGCCGTGTTCGGCTTCCTTTATGCGAATGACGAATATTAAAAGAAAAACAAAAAAACGGATGATTTTGAAATGTGTTAAAGTAGTCGCAGCGGCAGCCTTCGCCCTAGTCAGCCTGAATGTGTCAGGACAGGACTTGCTGGCACGCCAGGCACCCATCGACCGAAAATTGAAAGCAGTGGATTCTGTTGCATTGATTCGTCAGATAAAGGCGGAGAAGTCAGCTTACCCTGCATATAGTCTCTATCCGAACTGGAGTAACGAGCGTGTACACGCTTATGGTAATACTGTTACGATCCCTGATACTTTCCGTATTGATATGACCGGCTTCCGTATGCCGACAGAACACACGAAAATAACTTCTAAATTTGGTCCCCGCCGTCGTCGTATGCACAATGGACTGGATATAAAAGTATATATCGGAGATACCATTCGTGCCGCTTTCAGTGGAAAGGTGCGCATGGTGAAGTATGAACGCCGCGGATATGGAAAATATGTGGTGATCCGCCACGAAAACGGTCTGGAGACTGTATATGGTCACTTGTCGAAGCAGATTGTGGACGAAGACCAATACGTGGAAGCAGGAGAACCCATCGGATTGGGAGGAAACACAGGACGCTCTACCGGATCACATCTTCATTTTGAAACCCGTTTTCTGGGACAAGCCATTAATCCGGCGCTTTTATTTGATTTTGAAAAACAGGATATCGTAGCCGATTCTTATTTGTTTAGAAAAGGTAATAACAGATACCAGCGTAATACGAACAGTAAGAACGTGAATTTGTTGGCTTCATCAGATGGTACCATCCGTTATCATAAAGTAAGAAGTGGAGATACCTTGAGTCGCATTGCGCAGAAAACAGGTACCTCTATTGATGCTTTGTGCAAGTTGAACCACATTACCCGCAGAACGATTCTTCGTCCGGGGCAAGTGTTAAGATGTTCTTAAGCTTTAGTTAATTAAGAAATACAAAATAGGGCGGAAAAGAGTATTCTTTTCCGCCTTTTTGTTTACGCTTAAGCAGAAAAATGCGTAACTTTGTCGCCTAATCATAGAGTATGATGAAAGATACGAAACAACAATTTGAACATGTAATAGCTATCTGCCGTGATTTGTTTGCAAAAAAACTGCACGATTACGGTGCGGCATGGCGCATCATGCGCCCCTCGTCTGTCACCGACCAGATATTTATCAAGGCAAACCGCATCCGCAGTATCGAAACCAAAGGAGTGACGATGGTGGATGAAGGCATCCGTTCGGAATTTATCGCTATCGTGAATTATGGAATCATCGGACTGGTCCAGCTGGAACTGGGATATGCCGAAACGGATGATATGACTGAAGAACGTGCTTTGGAACTGTATGACCGGTATGCCAAACAGGCATTGGAGCTGATGCTGGCCAAGAACCACGATTATGACGAGGCATGGCGCAGCATGCGTATCAGCTCATATACTGATTTGATTCTGATGAAGATCTATCGCACCAAGCAGATTGAAGGTCATGATGGAGCCACATTGGTATCAGAGGGTGTTGATGCCAACTACATGGACATGATTAATTATTCAGTATTCGGATTGATCAAGTTGGAATTTGGAGAGTAAGCAGTCACATAGTATCGTTGGAATCTGGACAAACGCCTGCCGTTTTCTGCTGGCGCTGGTATTTATATTTTCCGGTTTTGTCAAAGCGGTGGATCCGCTGGGTACCCAATATAAAATTCAGGACTATCTGGAGGCCTTCGGCTGGGTTGCTTTGGTGCCTGCCTTCCTCCCGTTTCTGGCGTCTGTATTGCAGGCGATGGTTGAGTTTTGTTTGGGAATATACCTGTTGTTTGGCATCCGCCGGAGAATGACTACCTTGTTTGTTGTGGTGATCATGGGTGTGATGACTCCGCTCACTTTATGGTTGGCGCTTTCCAATCCGATATCGGACTGCGGATGCTTTGGCGATGCTGTGACCTTGACCAATTGGGAAACTTTTGGGAAGAATGTACTTTTGTTGATAGCGGCGGTTTCCGTCTTTAAATGGGGAAACCGCATAACTCCCTTGGTGACAAAGCGTTTTGACTGGCTGGTGGCTATGTACGCGTTTCTTTATATTTTGGGGATGACCCTGTATTGTTACCGTGAATTGCCTGTCTTTGATTTTCGCCCTTATCGTATCGGAACCGATATACGTAAAGGGATGGAAATTCCGGAAGGAGCGAAACCGACTGTGTATGACACTCGCTTTATTCTTCAGAAAAACGGAGTGGAGAAAGAATTTACATTAGATGATTATCCCGACAGTACATGGACTTTTGTGGATTCAAGAACGGTGGTGAAGGAGCAGGGATACGAACCGCCTGTCCGTGACTTCTCTATTATCCGGCAAGAAGACGGGGAGGATGTGACGGATGAGATCTTGACGGATGATAAGTATACTTTCCTGTTGGTGGCGCACCAGCTGAGCCAGGCGGACGACAGTTCCATAGACCTGATCAATGAACTGTATGATTATAGTGTGGAGCATGGATATCAATTCTACTGTCTCACTTCATCACCCGATAGTGACATTGAAGACTGGCAGGAGCGTACTGGGGCCGAGTATCCTTTCTGCCTGATGGATGACATTACGCTGAAAACCATGATACGTTCTAACCCCGGACTGATGCTGCTGAAGAACGGTGTGGTTATAAACAAGTGGAGCGTGAACAACCTGCCCGATGAATACGTGCTGACCGACCGGTTGGAAAACCTGCCTTTGGCACAAGTCAATGAAAAGACTTTCAGCCATAAAGTGGTGCTGGTATTGGCATGGTTTGTCTTCCCGTTGTTGTTCTTCAGTATGGTAGATGTCATTTGGGAGCATTTCCACAGGAAAAAGAAACTGAAATTGAAAGAGAATCGAACGAAATAATTTCATTAACCCTTTAACAAAACAAACAAAATGAGAAAAAACATTGTTGCAGGAAACTGGAAAATGAACAAGAACCTTCAGGAAGGTATTGCTCTGGCAAAAGAATTGAACGAGGCTTTGGCTGCTGACAAACCCAATTGTGATGTAGTGATCTGTACTCCGTTTATCCACTTGGCTTCTGTTACTCCTATCGTTGACAAAGCTGTGATTGGTGTGGGTGCGGAAAACTGTGCAGATAAAGTATCAGGTGCATATACCGGTGAAGTTTCTGCTGAAATGGTAGCTTCTACAGGTGCTGAATATGTCATTCTAGGTCACTCTGAACGTCGTGCTTACTATCACGAAACAGTGGAAATCCTGGAAGAAAAAGTGAAATTGGCTTTGGCCAACAACTTGAAACCGATTTTCTGTATCGGCGAAGTATTGGAAGAACGCGAAGCTAACAAACAGAATGAAGTGGTTGCTGCTCAGCTGGCATCCGTATTCTCTTTGTCTGCCGAGGATTTCGGTAAGATCATCCTGGCTTACGAACCGGTTTGGGCTATTGGTACAGGTAAGACTGCTACTGCAGAACAGGCTCAGGAAATCCACGAATTCATCCGTTCTTTGATTGCTGACAAGTATGGCAAGGAAGTTGCTGATAACACTTCTATCCTTTATGGTGGTAGCTGCAAGCCTTCTAATGCTAAGGAATTGTTCGCTAATCCTGATGTGGACGGTGGCTTGATTGGTGGTGCTGCTTTGAAAGTTGTTGACTTCAAAGGCATTATCGATGCATTCAAATAATTAATATCACCACAGATTACTCAAACTTGCAATTTCATCAAACAATCTGTGAGAATCTGTGTAATCTGTGGTGATTTACCTAAATTCATAAAACGACATGAGATACATTTTTATCCTACTCTTTTTGAGTCTCGGACTTTCCGCACTGGCACAGCAGAACATAGTAGAAAGCTTGCAGCGCAACCGTGCCGGAGAAGGTACTGTAACCATCCATCAAGACCCTGAAATAACGGGGCTGATTGGTAATATCCATACGGGGAATACTACGGGAGGTGAACAGAAAATGTTGAAAGCCAGAGGATATCGTGTTCAGGTTTATGCCGGAAACAACTCGCGCGTAGCTCGTAATGAAGCCAATAACGTGGCTACCAAGGTGAAAGAGGAATTTCCCGACATGCCTGTCTATGCCTATTTCCAGCCCCCTCGCTGGTTGTGTCGTGTAGGCGATTTCCGTAGTATTGAGGAAGCGGATGCCGCCATGCGCCGTCTGAAGGCTACCGGTGTTTTTAAAGAAGTATCTATTGTTCGTGAACAAATTAATATTCCCCTGGACTAATAACATGGAAGAACTATTGCATCCCGAATGGTCTGCAGAGAAAATCGAGCAGTTGAAAGGCCATTATCAGAGTATTTTATCGCTATTGGGCGAAGATGTGGAAAGAGAAGGATTGCTGAAAACTCCTGAGCGTGTAGCCAAGGCTATGCTGACATTGACACGCGGTTATGAACAAGATCCGCATGCTATTTTACTGGGAGCTAAATTTAAAGAAGAATATAGCCAGATGGTTATAGTGAAAGATATCGATTTCTTCTCCTTGTGCGAGCACCACATGCTTCCGTTCTATGGAAAGGCGCATGTCGCTTATATTCCCAATGGCTATATCACCGGTTTGAGCAAGATTGCCCGGGTGGTTGATGTGTTTTCTCATCGTTTGCAGGTGCAGGAACGCATGACGCTGCAAATAAAGGAATGCATTCAGGAAACCTTGAATCCGCTGGGGGTGATGGTGGTGGTCGAAGCCAAGCACATGTGCATGCAGATGCGCGGGGTGGAGAAACAAAATGCCATTACCACTACTTCCGATTTCACAGGGGCGTTCAACCAGGCCAAGACACGTGAGGAGTTTATGAATCTGATACGGCATAACCGGTAAGGAGTTATGCCTTTATTTTAGTACTACCCGGTCGCCGGCACGCTTGGCCATGATTTTTTGCAGTTCACTTAATTCTTTAAAGTGGGCCATGACTTCAAGGCACTTATCGGCATTGGCGGCCACTTCGGGATTGTTCAAAGCTTGCAGGGTATATTTCATATCCTCTTCCAGTATGGCAAGCTTGAAGTCGATAAGCTGATGCGGCACTAATTCGTGCAGGCGCTCTTCGTCTTTGATCATTGCTTGCGAGTTGCTTTTGCTCAACTGGTAACGGTCATTTATCATATCTGCCGCCAGCTTGCTGATGGTGGGGTCGGGATGTGCCAGAAAATAACGTTCCGCCGTGAAGTTGGAGTCATGCAGATGAGCTTCTGCCTCTGCCAGTATTTTCCGGTGCAACGGATTATGGAACTGTAATTCATCCTGTTTCAAATCCATTGATATATATTCTATCACAGTGAGCGGAGTCTCCGTGTTTTCTTCCGTTTCTACATAGCACATTACTTTCTCTCCGTGGCGTATCAACGTTTGAAGCAGTAATTGTTCTTTTACATAAAAAACGTACTTTTCCCGTCCTTCCTGGGGAATAAACGATTGATACCCCGCTTCTGTTTCTGCAGGAGGGAGCGGAGGAGGAACATCATCATCCACTCCTATGGGGGGCATGTCGGCAGGAGGCATGCTGTCGGTAGGAAAAGGAACTGTATCCACAGGTGGCAGAACCCCGGTGGTGACCGCTTCTTTCTCTTTCTTGATTTGTTCCAGGTAGTTGTCGTCCCGCTGAAGCAGATGCTTCTTGATCTCGTCCAGGATAATTTGCTCGTTTACGTTCAAGAGGGTGGCACACTCTGTCAAGCAGGTATATCGAATGACTTTATCCGGAATCAGTCCGATGCTTCGTGCCATGTCCGATATCAATCCGGCCCGTTTGATAGGGTCTCTCTGTGCGTCTTTCAGCAAAAGATTGGTCTTGAAGCGGATAAAGTTCTCTTCGTGGTCGTCAATGTATTTTCTGAATTCCGTGGCATTGTGTTTTCTGGAGAAACTATCGGGATCATCTCCATCGGGCAGAAGGAGTACCTTGATGTTCATGCCTTCCGACAGCAACATGTCGATACCCCGGATGCTGGCTTTTATGCCGGCTTCGTCACCATCATATAATAAGGTGATATTGGAGGTGAAGCGGTGCAGCAACCGGATTTGTTGTTCGCTCAACGCTGTACCCGAGTTGGCCACCACATTCTCCAGTCCGCACTGGTGCATGGCGATAACGTCGGTGTATCCTTCCACCATGTAAACGCAGTCGGCTTTTACAATGGCGGCTTTGGCCTGATAAATGCCATACAGTTCTTTTCGTTTACTGAAAATCTCGGATTCGGGTGAGTTGACGTATTTTTGGTTTACCCCCTTGGTGCGGCTGTCCAGCACACGTCCGCCAAAGCCAAGCACCTTTCCGCTGATATTGAACCATGGAAATATCACACGCCCCCAGAAGCGGTCGCGCAGCCTGCCGTCTTCCTTTTCATAACAAAGTCCGGTCTTGATCAGGAACTCTTTTTTATACCCTTTCCGCAGGGCTTCCTGTGCCAATGCGTCAGGAGAGGTGGTGCTGTATCCCAACTGGAATTTCTTGACAATATCGTCACGAATGCCCCGTTGGCGGAAATAAGACATGGCAATGGCTTTTCCGTCAGCGTGGTTGTAGAGGGTGTTTTGAAAATAATCGCGGGCAAACTCATTGACTACAAAGAGACTTTCCCGTATGTTTTGTACTTGTTTTTCCTCATCGGTCAGTTCGCGCTCCTTTATTTCTATATGGTATTTTTTTGCCAGCCATCGTAGTGCTTCGGGGTAGGTCATCTGTTCGTGTTCCATCACGAAATGGACGGCATTCCCACCTTTTCCACAGGCAAAGCATTTACATAATCCTTTGGCCGGCGATACATAGAATGAAGGGGTCTTGTCATCATGGAACGGACAAAGCCCGACAAAGTTCACACCGCGTTTCCGCAGTGTGACAAACTCGGATACCACATCTACTATCTGTGCGGCATCCAGTATCCGGTCTATGGTGGGCTGGTCTATCATTGCGGGTGCGAAGATACAAAAAAAACGCCGCCGGAGGTGAGTCCGACAACGTTTTTAACGGAATATTGTAAACGGAATTATTTTATGTTGGGATTCAGCTTGTTCCATTCGGCAATCGGAGGAAGGACACCCATGGCAATCACTTCGTCGCGCAGAGCGCAAAGATGTTCATAACTTTTTTCCAGTGCGGCTTCTTCTTCAGGCGTACCTTTCACTTCTTTCAAGTGGCAACCGTCTTTAGTGATGGAAGTTTCCCAAGCCATCATGATGTGGTCGAACTTGTCATTGGATACGTAAGTTCCTGCAGGCCAGCGGAATGGTTTTCCTCCCATGGCGGCAGCAATCATTTCGATAGAGACGTATGACGGGCTTTGGAAAGAAGAACGGCCGCGCAGGTTGATGATGTTGGCACCTCCTTTAGTCACTTTCTGTTGTATTTCGGCCCATTGTTCTTTTGTCAAAGCATCAGTACCGATGATATCAAGTAATGCTTTTCCGTTTACTTTAGCGGTAGAAGCATAAACAGCCATTTGCTCACCATGACCGCCGTACGTGCGGCAGTTCTCAACCTTATCCATGGCGATGCCGAAATGTTTGGACAATTCGCTGCGCAGACGGGTGGAGTCAAGGGCGGCAAGGGTTGTAACCTGTGATGGTTTCAGTCCTGAATATAATAAGGTGATCAGACCGGTGATATCAGCCGGGTTGAAAATAACCACAATATGTTTCACGTCCGGACAATAGGCTTTTACATTTTTCCCGAATTCTTCGGCGATGGCTGCGTTTCCTTTCAGCAAATCCTCACGGGTCATGCCGGCTTTACGTGCCGCACCGCCTGAGTTTACAATATATTTGGCATCGGTCAAGGCTTCCTTGATATCGGAAGTAAAGGTGATGTTCATGCCTTCGAAACCGCAATGGTATAGTTCTTCCGCCACACCTTCCAGACCGGGAGCGTATGGGTCATACAAACAAATATTAGGAGTAAGGCCCATCATAATAGCGGTTTGAGCCATGTTCGAGCCAATCATTCCGGCAGCACCTACGATTGTCAGCTTTTCATTCGTTACAAATTCCATAATTCTTTTATTATTTAAAGTTTGTATAATATAAACGCTTTTGTGGGAGAGGATGTTCTCTCTTCCGGCTACAAATTTACAAAACCTTTTATAAAGGTGCTTATTCTAAAAAATTATATGGGATAATAGAAAGTTATCCCGTATAATCATCTTAGGATGGTGACTTTCAGAATGATTGTCGTACTTATTTGTTTATATAACTTTTTAACGCATCTACATATTCTTCAAAGGCTTCAAGCCCTTTTCGTGTAATCTTACAAATGGTACAAGGCATCTTTCCCTTGAAAGTTTTGATGACTTCTACATATTCAGCCTTGTTCAGCTTGTCTATTTGCACACTCAGATTACCAGCCGTCGCTCCTGTCTGTTGTTTCAGATAGCTGAACTCGGCTTCTTCCACTGAAACCAGTATGGACATCACGGCAAGTCTCAGTTCGGAATGTAGTAATGGATTCAATTCTTTGAACATAGGCGCAAAGTTACGATTTTTTTTGTTTACGGGCAGCATGATTCAGCACATGTCCCGGAATAACCATCATGAAAATAAAGGCGGGTGCGAATATCAATATCTGATTGAAGCCTTGATAGAAAAGGCATCCGACGGAACTTAATGCTCCTAATGTGCCACAAATGATCACGGTTTTATAACCGATCACTAGTCCTGTAAGTGCGGTGCCCATGCCCATCAGCAGGAGGACAATGAACAGGATAGGAAGTTGCCAGAAAAACATGGCGAGCAGAGATATCAGAAAGCCGGTTATACCGAATACTGTCCAAATATGATTGATAACTTTGTCCAGATGAGTCTTGACAGCAGGCTGCTGATTGCGTACTGACAGGTAAGTACCTGTTCCTGCAATGACGGGGAGTAAGAACCATAGGTATTGCCAATGATAATCCCGGGTGGTTACTACCAGGGACCAGACCAGCAGGCTGATAAGGGTGGTGGTATATCCCCATAAGAGGAACGGCATGCCACAATTGGTTTCCAGTCTGTTTTTGGTATTCTGAATCATTTGAGTGATGAGTTCTAAACTCTCTTTCTCATTCAATTTTCTTTCTTCCATAATGTTTCCTTCTTTTTTTGTTTGTGATTGATTCATATTTAATGCTTCTCTTTATGGCTGTCATCAGCAGGCTCCCTTGGCCACTTCTTTGATTTGTACAGTGGTTGTTTTGTTTGTAATCCTTGCCATATCTCCTTTCATGGATTTGGGATTCTGCAACTCTCCTAGGCCTATCATAAGATTTCCCTTAATACCTTTTATGGTGATAGTAAGGTCAGCGGTTTGTGCCATATTTGCAGTGGTAAATGCTAGGATAGCTAGTGTGGCGCATGCCAAGATGGTGGCACGTTTCTTGTAAAATGCTGTGTTTGTTTTCATGGCTCTGATGTTTATTGGTTGAATGACAAAAGTTTATTTTATCTAAATACTTTGCAAATATAATATAGTTTATAATATAAACCAATTATTATAGAACTTTTTTTAAGCTAAACTTTGCTTTTCTTTGCGCCTGTTACCGATTTATTATAAGTAATAAAGATCAAATGTGTATATGCGGTAGAAGACTACGGGGAAGATATGTAATCTTCTTTACGGGTTTTATATACAAACTTTTATTGGCATGTACTTGAACAAGGAAATTCTTCTCTGTTTTTTCCCTTCCAAGAGTTTTGCAAAAGTGCTACCACTGCCACCACCCTTTCTACTGAAACCACGATGGACAGGGTGTTTCAAGGGGTGGTGGCAGTACCTTTTTTTACGCGGTAAAAAGGGATACTGCCACCACTTTTCTTCGTTTTTTTCGGATGCCCGATGCTTTCCGGCTGTTTTTTTTCGGGGCTGGTGTCCGGAGCTGGTGATGCGTACGGTCCGCCTTGTTCATCTTGAAAGAGTCAACTGATATCATAACTAAGTATTAACTCCGTCAACCATCCTTACAAGTAAGATGAAGGAATAGTCAACCTAAAGCGTTAAACTACATTGGAACGCGTACACGGACTACAGTTTCAACCGGTTTCGTAAAGTTGGAACTACAGTTTCATCGGGTTGAAACTTGAGTTCCGTCAGGATGAAACGACGGTTCCACCGGGTTGTAACTGTGGTTTTGTTTGTATGTAACTGTAGTTTTGTCTGTCTGCAATCAGATTCCCGTCAGGCTGCGGTTGGTGTCTTGTCCACTGGTGGGCTTCGTTTTGTCTGTCTGGTTCCCGGGTTCTGCGTGTCCGTACCCTCCACCTTTTTCCTGTGTGTGGTTGTCCTCCGCCTCATGTATCTTCCCCTTCCTTCGGACGTTCTGGGGTAAAAAACAGGTAAAAGTGGTGGCAGCGGCCCTTTTCAGTGCATAAAAAAAGTGCTGCCACTACCCTCCGGAACGCCCTGCTCATGGTGGTTTCAGAGGGTAGGGTGGTAGCAGTGGCAGCAGTTTTGCAAAACTCTGTTGTGGGTAGCGAATGGGTGCGTAAACCATCCGGTATGTACGGGATGTTCCGGATACGTATGTGATATGTTCTTTCACTAATTCAAAGGGATGTAAACGCAGGGGCTTTAGGTTCATTACGCATAACTTGCCTGACATTTGTATCTGAGTCCTTTTGTATGAACTGCCTTCCGGTATGAGAATTTCCATGAAAGGACAGGCAGGATGCGTCCGGTTTCTGTGTGTGAACCGGCACTGTTGGCTGTGCATGAGAGTATCTAATAGTTCGTTAAATCAAGTGATTCATTTGTGTCTATGCTAGTTTTTTACTACTTTTGTAAAAGTAACTAAGAGTGTAACAGGAAGAAAGTTGCAGTATATACGCGGTGAATTATTCAGTGTCATAGGAGTTGAGGCTTCAAGGATGATGCTGATAATGAGTAGGGGAAGTGAAAATTAATCACTCCTTGGTTCTCTGTGCTAATTATTGAAAATCAATGATTTATAGAATTAACGCCCAGCTTTACACTAAAGAATGTAAAGCCGGGTGTTTTGTTTTATTTGACGTTTAATTTTTCTATAGAAACTATATAGGTCTTAAATTACTTGTTGCTTTATGACGAATATTATAGATAACATCATTTCTTTGTATCCGCTTTCTGAAGACACGATACAGGCGCTGAAGGAATGTATGACTTTATGCCGTTTTCCTAAGAAATATCAGTTGATAAAGGAAGGTGTATTTTGTAAATCGGCTTATTTTATTGAGAAAGGGATGACCCGTTCTTTCTGGCTGGTAAATGGAGAGGAGATAACCACTTCATTTTCATGGGAAGGAGGAATTGTTTTCAGTATGGACGAGTTGTATTATAATAAGCTGAGTGAGGAATTTGTGGAAACGCTTGAAGATGTAATTGTTTACAAGATATCATTGGCTGATTTAACCAGACTGTTTCAGACTAATATTGAATTGGCTAACTGGGGGAGGATTATTCATCAAAATGAGTACAGGCGTTTGCATCGTTCTCACAAAGAGCGGCTGACTTTGCCTGCAAAAGAAAGATATGAGGAGTTTAAACAACAGTTCCCTCAGGTGTGTCAACGGGTGAAACTGAGGTATATCGCCTCTTATTTAGGTATAACGCTTCCCACACTTAGCCGTCTCCGGGCTAATAAATAAGTGGTGTGTTGCTGAATTTTTGTCATAGGACAAATTTTAAAACCTTTAAGTTGTGTAACTTTGCGGCATTATTAGTAAAGGTTAAAAAAATAATTATTAAATCTGTTCATTTATTATGGAAAAAATCTCTTCTGCAGCATTTACAGATACAAAACCTCATTATGATCTCCTTGATGGATTGAGAGGAGTCGCTGCTCTTCTGGTAATATGGTATCATGTATTCGAAGGCTTTGCTTTTGCCAGTGCCGGTAATATCGAGACTCTCAACCACGGATATCTGGCTGTGGATTTCTTTTTTATTCTTTCGGGTTTTGTAATCGGTTATGCGTATGATGACCGTTGGGGGAAGAATTTCACGCTGAAAGACTTTTTCAAACGCCGTTTGATCCGTCTTCATCCGATGGTAATTATGGGTGCCGTTCTGGGTGCTGTGACGTTTTGTATTCAAGGGTGTGTGCAATGGGATGGAACGCATGTTGCTGTTTCCATGATTATGTTGTCTTTGCTTTGTACCATGCTTTTTATTCCTGCCATGCCGGGTGTGGGATATGAAGTTCGTGGCAATGGTGAGATGTTCCCTTTGAACGGGCCTTGCTGGTCGCTGTTTTTTGAGTATATAGGTAATATTCTTTATGCGCTGTTCATTCGTCGTTTGTCTAATAAGGCGTTGGCTGTACTGGTTGTATTGTTAGGTATGGCACTGGCGTCATTTGCTGTTTTCAATGTGTCCGGTTATGGAAACATGGGAGTGGGATGGACACTGGACGGAGTGAATTTCTTGGGTGGAACCTTGCGTATGCTTTTCCCGTTTTCGTTGGGCATGTTGATGTCGCGTAACTTCAAACCTATGAAGGTGAGGGGGGCATTCTGGATATGTACAGTTGTACTGATTGTACTGTTCTCGGTTCCTTATCTGGAAGGATTGGAGCCTGTTTGCGTGAATGGCATTTATGAGGCGTTTTGTGTAATTGTGGTTTTTCCTGCCCTCTTGTGGGTGGGGGCGTCGGGTTCCACTACGGATAAGCAATCGACAAAGATCTGTAAGTTCTTGGGAGATATATCCTATCCGGTCTATGTAGTACATTATCCGTTGATGTATTTGTTCTACGCATGGCTGATAGAGAATAAACTCTATACATTGGGAGAAACTTGGTATGTAGCTGTGGGTGTCTTTGCTTTGAGTGTCTTTCTTGCCTATCTGTGTCTGAAGCTATATGATGAACCGGTAAGAAAATGGTTAAGTAAGAAGTTTCTTGCTCCCAAATAGAATTAGGGTGTTTTTTTAGTTGACGAGCATTCCGGACACAGACCTTTCAGTACATAATTGATACTCTGCACGGTGAATCCCGGAGGGAGCGTTACGACGGGCACATGAATACTTTTCATACAGAAAGTCCGATGGCAGTTCTCACAATAAAAGTGGGTGTGGAGGTCGTCTACTTCGCAATTGCAGTCGTTGCTGCATACGGCGTATTTTAAAGCCCCTGTACCGTCGTCAATGCCGTGAATCAGGTGATGGGCAAGGAAAAGGGTGATGGTGCGGTAGATAGTTGATTTATCTACCGTATCTAATTCGTTTTCCAAATCCAACAGTGAAAATGCCTCTTTGCGCTGCATCATGGTCTTCAGAATCAGTAGGCGTATAGCTGTCGGTTTGATTTCCCGTTGCTCCAGCCTTTTCAAATAAATTGTTTCATTCATGGATCAAATCATTTATATTTCTGTATTCTCATTGCATTAAAAATGGCGAGTAAAGCTACACCTGCATCTGCGAATATAGCTTCCCACATGGTGGCCATTCCACCGGCTCCCAATAACAATACCAACAATTTCACTCCGAATGCCATCGATATATTTTGCCATACGATGCGGTGAGTCTGTTTTCCTATTTTTATAGCTTCCGCCACTTTGCTGGGCTGGTCTGTTTGTATCACTACATCCGCAGTCTCTATAGCTGCATCACTGCCTAGGCCACCCATGGCAATTCCGACATCGCAAAGTGCTAGTGCAGGAGTGTCGTTGATGCCGTCTCCAACAAAAGCCACACGGTTCTCAGCATTTGCTTTTAATTGTTCCAGATGTGCTACTTTGCCTTCGGGCAGTAAATTGCCGAAAGCCTGTGCGACACCTATATTATCGGCTAAATTAGAAACAATTGTCTGTTTATCTCCCGATAATAATTGAATATTATCAATATTTAAGTCTTTCAGTTCGCGGATGGCTTGTATGGCATCAGGTTTGAGTGTGTCCGCCAATGAAATGTGTCCCAAATATTTGTTTTCCATCGCGCATAGCACGATTGTTTCTGTCAGGTTGCCGGTCTCACAAGGGAAAGAGATGCCGTATTTTGATAATAACCGTGTGTTTCCTACATATACTTCTTTACCCTCTGTTATGGCTTTTATTCCATATCCAGCAATTTCTGTGATTTTCAGTGACAGGTAAAGGGGGATACTTTGTTCTTCCGCATATTTGACAATAGCCCTTGCGATAGGATGATTGCTGAAACTTTCTATGGAGGCGATGAGTTGAAGCAGTTCTTTCTGTGAAACACCTTCAGCTGCCGATATGGTCCGGACACTGAACACTCCTTGGGTAAGTGTTCCGGTTTTATCGAACACTACGGTGTTTATCCGGGTAATGGCATCCAGATAATTACCTCCTTTGAAAAGAATTCCTTTGTGGGATGCGGCGCCAATGCCTCCAAAGTATCCTAATGGAATGCTGACCACTAATGCGCAAGGACATGAGATAACTAGAAATACGAGAGCCCGGTAGAACCAGTCGTCAAATATAAAGATGAATTCTGGTTGTATCATAGCGTATAAATAGGGGAGCATGACCACTAATATCGCCAATCCTGTCACTATGGGTGTATAAACCCGTGCAAAGCGGCGGATAAACAATTCGGCAGGAGCTTTTCTTTCTGCTGCATTTTGTACTAAAGTGAGGATGTGTGCCAAGGCGCTTTGATCATACGGTTTGTTTACTTTGATCCGTACCACTTTGTCTGAGGCGATCATTCCTGCCAGAACTTCTTCCTGTCTGTACAGAGTTCGGGGAACACTTTCTCCGGTGAGGGCGGCTGTGTTAAATGAAGCGGAATCTTCCAGCAGTACTCCGTCTAGCGGAACTTTTTCTCCGGCTTTTATTTCGATTGTTTCACCTGGCTGTACTTGGTCTGGCGTTGTTATTTTATACTTATTATTATAAACCACAGTAGCCGTTTCGGGACGTACATCCAGTAAAGTTTTGATATTGCTGCGCGCTTTGTGTATGGCTTTGTGCTGAAGCCATTCACCGATGAGATAGAATAGGATGACAGCGATACCTTCCCAATATTCTCCCAGATAGAATGCTCCCAATATGGCTATCCCCATTAAAGTGAACTCATTAAAAACTGATTCTAATTTTATTTTTTTCATTGTCTCTTTTATTTTATGGTAACAAAGATAGCGGAAAGAAGATGCAACTAAATTGCAAATTATATTGTACCTTTACATCGGGTAAATCTTTTGACGGAGAGGAAGAATTACTCGTGTGAATTTCGGTAAGTTCTTTAATAAATAGAAATAAGTAAATGGATAAGATTGTTTTTATCACAGGAGCTTCCAGCGGTATCGGCGCCGGATGTGCCCGTAAGTTTGCTTCACAGGGAGCAAGCTTGATTTTAAATGCCCGTAATGTAGATAAACTGAATGGGTTGAAAGAAGAATTAGAAAAGCAATATGGTGTGAAAGTATATTTGCTTCCTTTTGACGTGCGTGACCGTAAAGCGGCAATGGTTGCTTTGGAATCATTGCCCGAAGAATGGCAACCCATTGATATACTGGTAAATAACGCAGGATTAGTTATCGGCATGGATAAAGAACAGGAAGGTAGCCTGGATGAGTGGGATATTGTTATTGACACTAACATCAAGGCTTTGCTGGCAATGACACGCTTGATTGTACCGGGAATGGTGGAACGTAAACGGGGACATATCATTAATATTGGTTCTATTGCCGGAGATGCAGCTTATCCGGGAGGCAGTGTATATTGTGCCACAAAGGCTGCCGTGAAAGCTCTGTCGGATGGATTACGTATAGATCTGGTCGATACTCCGCTGAGAGTGACCAATATCAAACCGGGGTTGGTAGAAACAAATTTCTCAGTGATTCGTTTCCGGGGAGATAAGGAAAAGGCGGATAATGTATATAAAGGTATTCGTCCATTGACTGGGGATGATATTGCGGAAACGGTTTATTTTGCCGCTTCTGTACCAGAGTATATGCAGATTGCGGAAATGCTGGTTATGCCTACTTATCAGGCTACAGGGACAATCGTTTCGCGCAAATAAAGGGGGAGGAGAAAATAAATAAAGGCGGCTTTTATAAAGAACCGCCTTTATTTTTACATGCTCATTTTACCTTCTTACCTTAAAAAAACAATTATAATTCAATAATCAATGATTGACGTGCACCGATTGTCATATTCTTGGTAAGGTCAATTTTTTTGCCGCTGATAAGTTCTTTGCCGCTTTTTGAGTCATTTGTCATCATGCGGTAGTGGTCGTTTGCCACCACTTGTTCAGCATTGGTGCTGTTTAGGACAATGAGTTCAGTTTTCCCAGAATTAGTACGTGCGTACATGTATATTCCGTTTTGGGGAATATGGTACTTTACTGTTTTCTTTTCCATCTTCGTTTAATTTAGTTTGGTTTTACGGTGGCAAATTTATATGTTTTTCAGCATATTTTATATAAATAATCGTTCAAAATTCACAATAAATCACTCATTTCTTAATCTATATCAATGAAAAAAGCTGTGCCGGCATTTTGATACAATACGACTCCAAGTGTGCTTTTTTCAGTCTGAAAATAAATCGAACTCAAAGACGGACTAAAGGGATTCACTTCAAAAAGTAAGGGTTTGGGTTGCGGGAAATATATAATAGAGCTAAAGGAATATGTTCAAGATGAAGTTGGAGTTACTATAAATTGGCGGATATGAAGAGTTTTCTCCTATTTGTTGATGATGGGGCAGTATCCTTTGCCGTATTATGTAAGATTGATCGTGATAAAAAACAGCTATGTGCGGCGTGATGGTGTGTGGGGGGAGAAAAAAAGTAGGAGAAAACTACTTTATTTTCTCCTACTTGATTATTAGAGCATGCTCTGGATCTTTTATTTTGCTTCTAAAATTACTACGCGGTTAAGATAATTCTTTCCAAACATATTGTCTGTACCACCCATAGCAACTTTTTCAAGCTGGCTTTCTTTTACGCCTTCTGCAACCAATGCATCGTAAACAGCCTGAGCACGTTTTTCAGACAAAGTCTGGTTGAATGAAGCAGATCCTGTAGCTTTATCAGCGAAACCTGCAATTTTGTACTTAGTATTAGGATTAGCTTTCATAGCTTTAGCCATTAACTGTACATTAACCATACCTTCCGGGCTGATTTTTGCTTTACCGATCTTGAAGAAGATAGCAACTTCTGCAGCGCTGGGAACTTCCTTCACTACTTCTTTTACTACTTCTTTAGGAACTTCGCGGACAACTTCCTTGATGACTTCTTTTTCTACTACACGGTCTTCAACCTTAGCAAATTTCTTGCCACCGAAAATATAGCTTACACCAGCTGTCAACATACCTGTTCCTTCAGCTTTACGGTGGTCGCTAATGTTACCGAAAATAGAAGGAGCAATAGCGCCACGAGCTTCCACATCAATAGCCCATTTGCTGTTGATATTGAACTTCAGTCCTAAACCTGCAGAAGCACCAATGCGAGCTTTTAAGTCATCGTCACCAGTTACAGCCACTGATTGTTTTCCTGTTGTTGCATCAATTGTGTATTTGGCATTTTGTGATTTAGCAACAGAAATTGTAGGACCAATAAAACCGTATACTTCAAAGAAGCGGCTAGGATTAGCACCCGCAAATAAAGTGGACAAGTTGATCATGGCATCGATGTTACCGCCAATAAAATTTTTATTGTGTTTGTAGTATTGAACATCTTGCATACAAAGGTGTTGGGTTAATCCGTTTACTTGAGCACGTACGCCCCATGTCGGAGTAATTAATTTACCTAAAGAAATACTGAAATGAGGAGCAATCTTGTTAAACCCATCATTGTTGATAGAATGAATACCACCACCTACGCTGATAAAGATATTATCACTCCATTTCGGAGTATAGTAGTTATCTTTTGTGCTTTGTGCATTCATTGTTGCACATGCACCTGCCAAAAGTAATGACAGAGTTAAAAATTTATATTTCATTGTTCTATATTTTTTATTGTTTACTGATAATTAAACCTATTCTTTTAAACAGTATTAGTCTGCAATGATGATACCACCACCAGCATTGTCACTACCGCCGTGTGCATGTCCGTGTCCATGTCCAGCAGGTGCATGACCATGTCCGGGGATTTCTTTGTTTCCATCAGCTTTAACAGCAGTAGTTGTTTCTTCTACAATAAATGTAGCTAAAACAGTTTCATTTGCTCTAGTTTTTTGAGTAATGGTATATGTTGTTGTTTTGATAACACTCTCAACCTTAACAGCTAGTCTAGAATGAGCATAAACAGGATATTCCTTTGTGATTTTTTCTTCTTTGATAGGAATGTTGTAACTGTCTATCAATTCTTTAACTGCTTTATCAGTTGTGTTTATAGTAGATGAAACAACTTTAGAACCATTTTTTTGAGTGTAGGTGACAGGTACTTCGTACCAATAATCGCTTGGGTTGTCATAGGTATACTCTTTAGAGATAGTTTCAGTTTTAGTTGTTGACTCTCCTTCTGTGGCTTCTAAGTCTTCACTGCTATAGCTTAGAATAATGATAGCGGTTTTTGTCCAAACTTGCGCTGCTGTCAATGTAGGAATATCAACAGTTGTAGAACCTGTCAGGTTGTTGTAGGTTGCGGTAACTGTGACAGTTTGTGCAGCAATTGTTGTTCCTTCATAAGTTCCATTACCTGTACTGTAAGTAATGTTTGCACTTGTAGTAACATCTTGTCCGTTTGCAAAAACAACAGGTGTAATAATAGCTTTAGCATTAACAGGTGTTACGTCAATCTCAATGTCTTCATTGGAACATGAAGTAAACATTGTTGTAGTCAGAGCTACAACGGCTAGTGCAATCTTTGCGGTTAAGCCGTTTAAAAAATTGTTTTTTTTCATCTTAATACAATTAAAAATTTAATAATTCTGATTTAATAAAATATGGATTAAAACTATTTTTTTCCATTATGTTATCGCTAGCTTCTGCTTTAAATTCTTTATAATATCTTTGCTCATTGCCTGCATTGTAAATTGTTCCCATGTTTCGGGAGAAATTTATACGCGGCCAATAGCCTTTCCTCTTCATTTTATAGAAAGGTAACGCTATTTGAAATCTGAAGCCACCGTTTGAATTGGCATGCTCTGCTTTCATTGCGTAGAAACCGATGGAAGCATATCGGAAATGGCGTATCATTTCAAATTTAATACCTTTCTCTCCTAATAAATATTTTTCTCCTTTTACACTAAATTGTGTATTGTATTTCGACCAATAGAAATTACCTCCTACAGACCATGTTATTTTCATCTTGTCATCATAATGTAAATGAAAACCATTCCAATAGCCTACTCCTACATATCCAATTCTAACATCCATAGAGAAACGTTCATCTTTAAACGGGTGAAAAAAAGATAAATCTGCCCCCCATCTGTCAGCATTAAAATATCCCACTGCCACTTTGCCATAAATATTGTAAGGCAAACGAAATCGCTGAGATAGGGTTAAATGCCCAGGGTGAATCTTATCTTCTAAACTTCCATATCCGTCATTATATATAGGTATTTTTATCTGTCCCGTAAACTTACTTCCAGGCCATAAAGAAACCTCTACAGCTGGACTTAAGTCAAATAAAACTTGATATATTTGTGTAATAACCAAATTCTTATAAGATAGCTGCGGATATACCAATATATCTACTTTAAACAGCGAACTGTTTTTTTTCTTTTCTTTTTTCACCTTGTCCCAACTGTCACCTATATTATAACTGACTTTCCAGTCTTCACCACTTACTACGGTGGTGTCACCGGTAAGAGGCTGATAGGTTAGTGAAACCTGAGGTACATTGTAATTGGTAACAATCAGCTTGCAAGGTCTGCCTTCAGGTAATCCTATGGACTGTATGATGTCTACAGCTTTTTTGATACCTAATGCTTGAATCTTGTAAGCACTGTTCTCAACCACATAAACTCTTTCTTCAGGAGTATCTGTCCATCTTACATTTTCAAATCCCATTTTTACAAGACTGTCTGTCGTTAGTTCTCCTGTTGATTGACTGAAACTTCTTAAAGGAATCATAACAAGCAACAGTATGGCTATACAATACAACAAACATCTATATAAAACTCCTTTTGAAGAGCTCTTATTTTTCATTTTATAACAAATACTTGTTTCAATTTAACATTATGCGACCCTTACGTTAAGCCACATATTCGGTGCAAAAATAAGTACTATTTTTTAAATAGCAAATAAAATTAAACGAAATGAGTCGTTTCTTTTGAAAAAACAGTTGAAAAAGCATATTTTAATCTTTATATGTAAAATAGGTATGGAATAAATTTGTATTTTTGCAAACTATATGAGTAGAATATTAGCTATAGATTACGGTAAAAAGCGCACAGGTGTGGCTGTGACAGATGTTTTGCAGATTATTGCAAACGGGTTAACGACTGTTCCTACGCACCAACTGCTGGACTTTATTCTGAAATATGTGGAAAAAGAGCCTGTAGAACGCATTGTTGTAGGGCATCCCAAACAAATGAATAATCAGGAATCGGACAATATGCGTAATATTGTTCCATTTGTCAATCAGCTGAAGAAAAGGTTGCCGGGTATGCCGGTCGAGTTTGTTGACGAGCGATTTACGTCTGTATTGGCTCATCAGGCCATGTTGGATGGGGGCTTGAAGAAGAAAGACAGGCAGAATAAAGCTTTAGTTGATGAAATCAGTGCCACGATAATCTTACAGTCTTATTTGGAGTCGAAGAAATTTATTTAATAAATAAAACAGATTAAGAAAAATGATATTACCTATTTATGTGTATGGACAACCGGTGTTGCGCAAAGAAGCGGAAGATATTACCCCGGATTATCCTAATTTGAAAGAGTTGATTGCAAATATGTTTGAAACCATGAATCGTGCAGATGGGGTAGGCTTGGCTGCTCCGCAAATTGGTTTGCCCATTCGTGTTGTTGCTATTGATTTGGATGTGATGTCTGATGAATTGCCTGAGTTTAAGGATTTTCGTCGGGCCTATATAAATCCTCATATTTTAGAGGTCGGTGGAGAAGAGGTCAGCATGGAAGAAGGTTGCTTGAGTCTGCCCGGTATCCATGAGGCGGTGAAACGTCCGGACCGTATTCATGTGACTTATCTGGATGAAGAACTGAAAGAGCATGATGAGTGGGTGGAAGGCTATTTGGCAAGAGTGATGCAGCACGAGTTCGATCACTTGGATGGAAAGATGTTCATCGATCATTTGTCTGCATTGCGCAAACAGATGATTAAAGGAAAACTGGGTGCCATGCTGAAAGGTAAGGCTCGTTGTTCCTATAAGGTCAAGACTGTAAAATGATAACTTTGAGATTTTGATCTATGCACCACAGGTAATACATCTGTGGTGGAAACCGTATTTTTATAAATACAAAATGATAAAACGGATACTCTATACATTATTGATAATGTTCCCTGTACTGGCTTCGGCACAGATTAATACGGACAGGGTGATGGCGATAGGGCGTAATGCGCTTTATTTTGAGGATTATGTCCTTTCGATTCAATACTTTAATCAGGTGATTAATGCAAAACCTTATTTGTCTGATCCTTATTTTTATAGAGGGTTGGCGAAGATAAATTTGGATGATTTCCAGGGAGCGGAGAGTGACTGTTCGGAGGCTATCGAGCGTAATCCGTTTGTGGTAAGCGCTTATCAGGTACGTGGGCTGGCACGGATCCAGCAGGATAATTTTGCGGGAGCTATAGAAGATTATATTAAGGCATTGGAGTTTGATCCTGAGAACATAGGAATATGGCATAACATGGCTCTTTGTCGTATCAGGCAGGAGGATTATAAAGGTGCGAAGAATGATCTGGATAAGCTGATCGCTATTTCTCCCCGATATACCAAAGCTTATTTGATGCGTGGCGAAGTGGATTTGAAGCAGAAGGATACTTTGGCTGCCGAAAAAGATTTTGGCAAGGCGATTGAAATAGACCGTTATGATGCGGATACATGGGCCAGCCGTGCTATCCTTCGTTTGCAGCAACAGAGATATAAAGACGCGGAGGCTGATTTTGACCATGCCATCCATCTGTCCACCCGGAACTCAGGCGTTTATATCAACCGCGCTTTAGCCCGTTACCATCAGAATAACCTGAGGGGAGCGATGAGTGACTATGATATTGCATTGGATATTGATCCCAATAATTTCATCGGTCATTATAACCGGGGCTTGTTGCGTGCACAAGTGGGGGATGACAACCGGGCCATTCAGGATTTTAATTTTGTTATCGAAATGGAGCCCGACAATATGATGGCTATTTTCAACCGTGGTCTGTTATTGGATCAGACAGGAGATTACAAAGGAGCGATTAAAGATTATTCTACGGTGATAAATGAATATCCCAATTTCTTGCTGGGATATCAGTATAGAGCGCAGGCGCGTAAGAAAATTGGAGATTTGAAAGGTGCGGATGCTGATGAGTTTAAAGTGTTGAAAGCACAATTGGATAAACAGAACGGGGTGGATCCTGGCAAGCAGACTGCCGATAATACGGAGAATGATAAAACCCGTAAGAAGTCCGACAAAAACATGAATAACTATCGTAAGATTGTGGTTGCCGACAATGAAGAAGGAGAAGAAAAATATAAGAGTGACTATCGCGGGCGTGTGCAGGATAAGAATGTGAATATCGTTCCCCAGCCCATGTTCGTGCTTACCTATTATGAAAAGCGCGATGATGTGAAACGACAGGTCAACTATTATAAGTTCATTGAAACACTGAATGATCAGAAAGTACTTCCCGGTCGTCTGATTATAACTAATGAGGAGGCTCCCTTGACAGAAGAACAAGCTACAAAGCATTTCGCATCCATTGATGAACAGACTGCTGCCATTGTGGCTGATCCGAATGATGTGAACAAACGTTTTGCTCGTTCATTGGACTTTTATCTGGTGCAGGATTTTGCAAGTGCCATTGAAGATTTGAATCAGGCTATTATTGTCGAGGGAAATTTCTTCCCGGTTTATTTCAATCGTGCTCTGATCCGTTATAAGCAACTGGAATACCAGAAAATGGAAAAAGAGTATGATTTGAAAGTCGGTCCGGGAGAGAAGGGTACCGTGAAAGCTGCGGACTATGAAATGGTAAAGCGCGATTTGGACAAGGTGATTGAGCTGGCTCCGGATTTTGTTTATGCATATTATAATAGAGGTAACGTGCTCTCTATCTTGAAAGACTATCGTGCGGCAATTGTTGATTATGACAGAGCCATCCAGTTGGATCCCAAATTTGCGGATGCTTATTTCAATCGTGGCTTGACTCATATTTTCCTGGGTAACAACAGGCAAGGAATACAGGACTTAAGTAAAGCGGGTGAGTTGGGGCTTTTCTCGGCTTACAATATTATTAAACGCTTTACAGAACGAAAAGAATAACATTTTTTTGCTAAAAAGAGGGTAAGTCAAAAAGATTTCGTTATTTTTGCATCCTCAAGAAAGAAAACAAATAGAATATTATGATAAAGATAACATTCCCCGACGGCTCCGTTCGCGAATATAACGAAGGAGTTACTGGTCTGCAGATTGCAGAAAGTATCAGTTCACGGCTGGCACAAGATGTATTGGCTTGTGGCGTGAACGGTGAAACGATTGATTTATCTCGCCCGATCAATGAAGATGCAAATTTCGTTCTTTATAAATGGGAAGACGAACAGGGCAAACATGCTTTCTGGCACACGAGTGCCCACTTGCTGGCCGAAGCATTGCAAGAACTTTATCCAGGCATTCAGTTTGGTATTGGTCCGGCCATTGAAAATGGTTTTTACTATGATGTAGATCCGGGTGAAGCAATCATTAAGGAAGCAGATCTACCTGCAATCGAGGCCAAGATGGCTGAGCTGGCTGCAAAGAAAGAGGCATTGGTGCGTCAGAGCATCGCTAAAGAGGATGCATTGAAAAAATTCGGTGAAAGAGGTGAAACTTATAAATGTGAATTGATCTCCGAACTGGAGGATGGGCACATCACCACTTATACACAAGGTGCGTTTACTGATCTTTGCCGTGGTCCTCATTTGACCTCTACTGCTCCTATCAAAGCTATCAAGCTGCTTTCTGTGGCCGGCGCTTATTGGAGAGGGCAGGAAGACCGCAAACAGATGACACGTATTTATGGCATAACTTTCCCGAAGAAGAAAATGCTGGACGAATATCTGGTCATGCTGGAAGAAGCTAAGAAACGCGACCATCGTAAGATAGGTAAGGAAATGGATTTGTTCATGTTTACCGATATGGTGGGCAAGGGACTTCCCATGTGGCTGCCGAAAGGTACTGCCTTGCGTATCCGTTTACAAGATTTCTTGCGCCGTATCCAGGCCCGTTATGACTATCAGGAAGTAATGTGCCCGCCTATTGGCAACAAGAACCTGTATATCACTTCGGGACACTACGCCAAGTACGGTAAGGACTCGTTCCAGCCTATTCATACCCCCGAAGAAGGGGAAGAGTATTTCCTGAAACCGATGAACTGTCCTCATCACTGTATGATTTATAAGAATTCTCCACGTTCTTATAAAGACCTGCCGTTGCGTATTGCGGAATTCGGAACCGTATGCCGCTACGAACAGAGTGGTGAATTACACGGACTGACCCGTGTGCGCAGTTTTACACAAGATGATGCTCACTTGTTCTGTCGTCCCGACCAAGTGAAGGAAGAATTCCTTCGCGTGATGGATATCATCAACATTGTGTTCAAGTCTATGAACTTTGAGAATGTGGAAGCTCAGATTTCTCTTCGTGACAAGGTGAACCGCGAAAAGTACATTGGTAGCGATGAGAACTGGGAAAAAGCTGAACAGGCCATTATTGAAGCTTGCGAAGAAAAAGGTCTGACTGCGAAAGTAGAATATGGTGAAGCAGCATTCTATGGCCCTAAATTAGACTTTATGGTGAAAGACGCTATTGGTCGTCGCTGGCAGTTAGGAACAATTCAGGTGGACTACAACTTGCCCGAACGATTCCAGTTGGAATATATGGGTTCTGATAACCAGAAACATCGTCCGGTAATGATTCACCGTGCGCCTTTCGGATCGATGGAACGTTTTGTTGCTGTATTGATTGAGCATACTGCCGGTAAATTCCCGTTGTGGCTGACTCCCGACCAGGTAGCTATTCTGCCTATTTCTGAGAAATTCAATGAGTATGCGGAAAAAGTGAAAGCGGAACTGAGAAAATTCGATGTCCGTGCTATTGTGGATGATCGTAATGAGAAAATTGGCCGTAAGATTCGTGACAATGAAATGAAACGTATTCCTTACATGCTGATTGTAGGTGAGAAAGAAGCTGAAAACGGTGAAGTTGCAGTCCGCAAGCAGGGCGAAGGAGACAAAGGAACCATAAAAATAGAAGAATTCGGAAAAAATCTTGCCGAAGAAGTTTCTAATATGATAAATAAATGGTAACTTTGCAGCCGTTTGCAAAAGAGCATATTGTTAAACCTTTATGTATTCTTTTGCGTTTAGATAAAGAAATACTAATTAAAATAAGAAGAAACAAACAGGAACTAAAAGTTTTTTAATGAAGAATGACAGTTTAAAAGGGCAACACAGAATCAATGAACAGATTCGTGCCAAAGAAGTCCGCATAGTGGGCGACGATGTAGAACCGGCAGTTTATCCGATAGCTCAGGCTTTAAAAATGGCTGAAGATCATGAGGCTGACCTAGTTGAAATTTCACCCAATGCTGTTCCTCCAGTTTGTAGAATTATTGATTATTCTAAATTTCTTTATCAATTAAAGAAACGTCAAAAGGAACAAAAGGCTAAACAGGTAAAGGTAAACGTAAAAGAAATCCGTTTTGGGCCTCAAACAGATGATCATGACTACAACTTCAAGTTGAAACATGCCATCGGATTCTTGCAGGACGGAGACAAGGTGAAAGCGTACGTATTCTTTAAAGGACGTTCCATCCTTTTCAAAGAACAAGGTGAAGTGTTGTTGCTTCGTTTTGCGAATGACTTGGAAGAATATGCAAAAGTAGAGCAGATGCCTTTGTTGGAAGGTAAGAGAATGACAATTTCTTTGGCGCCAAAGAAAGCGGGCGCACCGAAGAAGGCGGAAACGGATACTGCTAAAAAGGAAGCTCCGAAAAAGGCAGTAGAAACAAAAGGATAAAGAAGAGTGCGTGACGCGCCGGTATAGTGCGTTACCACCATTTGAATAATAATTTAAAATTAAAAACAAGATGCCAAAGATCAAGACTAACTCCGGTTCTAAAAAAAGATTCGCTCTTACCGGAACAGGTAAAATCAAAAGAAAGCACGCTTTTCACAGTCATATTTTGACTAAGAAAACTAAAAAGCAGAAAAGAAACCTTGTACATTCAGGCTTAGTAGCTAATGCTAACTTGGATCAGGTTAAGGAACTTCTTTGCATGAAGTAATCTAAAAACAACAAAAGCGTAAACGTATTATTTAAAGTATTAACCGAATGTCTTTAGCTTTAAGTTCACCGTGTGAAACAGTGGCGCTAACATTCAAAAAGAATTAAAACTATGCCAAGATCAGTAAATCATGTTGCTTCTAGAGCAAGAAGAAAGAAAATTTTAGGTCTTACCAGAGGTTACTTTGGTGCAAGAAAGAATGTATGGACAGTAGCAAAAAACACTTGGGAAAAGGGTTTGACTTACGCATACCGTGACCGTAAGAACAAGAAACGTAATTTCCGCGCTTTGTGGATTCAGCGTATCAATGCTGCCGCTCGTCTGGAAGGAATGTCTTATTCTAAATTGATGGGTGCATTGCACAAAGCAGGTATCGAAATCAACCGTAAGGTGTTAGCTGATTTAGCTATGAACCATCCGGAAGCATTTAAAGCAGTTGTTGCTAAAGCAAAAGCAGCTTAAATTTTTCTGTAAACGGTAATATAAAGATTTACTAAAAGAGCAATCTCTATGAGGTTGCTCTTTTTTTATTGCAGATGCTTTCTGATGTTCCCTCAAGAAATGGAAAACAACAATAAGCAGAATAACAGAGAGTTATTTTCTTGCTTATTATTTTTAACAAACAAATTCTGCTATACTCTTGTTTATATCATAAAAAGGACGTATATTTGTCATACGGAAAGAGATGAAAAGCGAGCCGCATTAGTTGGATTGGGAAACTCATCAAACTAATCTGAAAACCGAGACATAGCTTCATCTTCCAATGGCGGGCCACGCCTTCGGGTAGCATTTATGCCGGTGGATTACAAAGGAGGAGAGCACTCAAAACCTGTCATTCGGAGTTTCATCGCATCACTGGTGCGGCTTCATTATAAGGCGATGCTAATTCAATAGATTAGCATCGCTTCTTTTTTTATAAAAATAGTACGGATATGATATTTTATTTTTCGGGTACAGGCAATTCGGCTTGGGTGGCAAGGCGGCTGGCGGAAGGGCAGAATGAGGAATTGTTGTCCATAGTTATGGAAATAGACAAGGGCAAAGAGTATAAATTGAAAGAAGGGGAAAAAGTAGGTTTTGTCTTCCCTGTATATGCATGGGGACCTCCGGAAATGGTACTTCGTTTTATTCATCAACTAAAGTTGGATAAGCCGGGATATCTCTTTTTTGTTTGTACTTGTGGAGATGATACAGGAAGGACTGCGCAAATTTTTTCCTCTGCTGTTACTCAGAAAGGTTGGCGATGTGTTGCCGGCTATTCGGTTACTATGCCGAATACGTATGTTTCTTTGCCCGGTTTTGATGTAGATGATGAAGATATAGAAATTCAGAAAGTACAGAATGCTGTTGCCCGTGTGCGCTTTATTAATGAAGAGATTACATCAAGGGTTCAAATGAAACAATATAATTGTCATGAAGGTGCGCTTCCATTGACCAAATCCTATTTGCTGCGTCCTCTTTTCAATGCTTTTCTGATGTCTCCCAAGCCTTTTCATGCAACGGAAGCCTGTATTGGTTGTAAGAAATGTGAGAAGGCTTGTCCTGTGAATAATATAACAGTGACGGATCGTCCCGTCTGGGGAAATAACTGCACTCAATGTCTGGCCTGTTACCATGCTTGCCCGGTACATGCAGTGGAATATGGAAAGATGACCGGGAAGAAAGGACAATACAAAGGAAGGTTGTTGAAAGATTTATAGGTGTGAGGAAATTGATATTAAAAAATAATCAGCATGGACTTTATATTCTAAAGAAGAAGATTCTATTAATAGGTATTAAATTATTCATTTTGGGGAGGGTGTCAAAACTCCCTCTTTGAAGAAATCACTCCTGCTATAGCTATTTGTCGCAGGGGTGAAACTTTCTGTTTGGGCATTATGACCTCCTCTTTTATTTTATCTTCCGTCGGTTTAACGCTTGTTGATAACGTCTTGCATTCGCTTGATGCTGGGCTGCTGTGACAGCGAAATTATGGGTGCCTGAAAAATCTTCTTTTGCACACATGTAAATATAATTATGCTGTGTATAATTCAGCACGCTTTCCAGTCCTTGGATGGATGGGATCCGGATAGGTCCCGGAGGTAAGCCTGCATGCTTGTAGGTATTATAAGGAGAGTCCACTTCCAGATGCTTGAAAAGAATGCGTTTCAGTCCGAATTCCTGCAAACCAAATTTTATCGTTGGGTCTGCTTGCAATAACATTCCTTTATTCAATCTGTTGATATAAAGTCCTGCAACCATAGGCTTTTCAGAGCCATTAGCCGTTTCTTCTTCTACGATAGAGGCCAAGGTGGACACTTCTTCTGGAGTAAGTCCGATACGTTGAGCCTTTTTCAACCTTTCATTATTCCAAAAGACGGCATGTTCTTTTTGCATCCGTTTTATAAAAGCGTCCGCACTCATATTCCAATAAACTTCGTACGTGTTGGGAATAAAAAGAGAAGGGAGGGTCTCTTGGGTATACCCCATTTGTGCGCAGTAAGCACTGTCGGAAATTAAATTGGCAATATCCAGCGAATCAATCATGAGCTGGCGTGAAACGGCCCGCACTAATCTGTCCACGGTACGTACACTGGGTACAGTCAGATTAATGGGAGTCTGGTATCCCATGGAAAGACGCCGGAAGAAGTAGCGCATATTGTCCGACGGATTGAGAACGTAACGTCCTGTCAGTATATTGTCTCCATACTTCTTTTTTTCTGCCAGATATTGAAAACCAAACATGCTTTTAGGATGTCCGTTCCGGATTATTTTCTGATATACAGAATCCAGGTTATCATCTCTGTCTATATAAATATAGGTAGTCTTTGTAAGTTGGAATTGTTTGGCAAAGAAGTAGTAATATATACTTCCTGCACCACCAGTCCCCACTAGGATAATTATAAGGATCACAATCCATATAATAGTACGTTTCTTTCTATTCATTTTAGTCCAACGGCTTTTTCGGATGCAAATATAGGCAAATATCTTGTTTTTTTCTACTTTTGACGATTTTGTACCCCTAAAAATACAATTTTGTCCACTATACGGTTGATGTAAAATATGTAAATTTGACCAAGCAAAAAACGAGAACGCAAAATAGTATATTAATTATTTATTTTTAATCATGAAAAATGCACTTATGGGTTTGGCTTTGTTCGCTGCAATGCCGGTATTTGCCCAACAGAAAGCGACTATCAATGTACATCCCGGACAAGGGAGAGAAATCATTAGCAAACATATTTACGGGCAATTTGCAGAGCATCTGGGAACCTGTATCTATGGAGGCTTATGGGTAGGCGAGGATTCTAAAATTCCCAATACCCAAGGCTATCGTAATGATGTGCTTCAGGCATTGAAGGACTTGAAAGTACCGGTGCTTCGTTGGCCGGGCGGATGTTTTGCCGATGAATATCATTGGATGGATGGTATCGGCCCGAAAGAGAATCGTCCACGGATGGTCAATAACAACTGGGGAGGTACAGTGGAAGATAATAGCTTCGGTACACATGAATTTCTGAACTTGTGTGAGCTGATAGGTTGTGAGCCTTATATCAGCGGTAATGTAGGAAGCGGAAGTGTGGAAGAAATGGCAAAATGGGTGGAATACATGACTTCCGAACAAGGTAGCCCGATGGCGAAACTGCGTAAGGAGAACGGTCGTGAGAAACCATGGAAAGTGAAATTCTTTGGGGTAGGTAATGAAAGTTGGGGATGCGGAGGCAGTATGCGTCCTGAATATTATGCAGACTTGTACCGCCGTTATTCTACTTATTGTCGTAATTATGATGGCAATCATTTGTTTAAAATAGCCAGTGGCGCCAGTGATTATGATTATGACTGGACTGAAATCCTGATGAAGAATGTAGGCCATCGCATGGCTGGTATCTCCTTACATTATTATACAGTGATGGGATGGAGCGGAAGCAAAGGATCGGCTACACAGTTCACTGATGATGATTATTATTGGACTATGGGCAAATGTCTGGAAATAGAACAGGTGTTGAAGAAGCATATGGCAATTATGGATAAATATGATCCGAAGAAGCAAATCGGTTTGATGGTAGACGAGTGGGGAACCTGGTGGGATGAAGAGCCGGGAACTATCCGTGGACATTTGTATCAGCAGAATACGTTGCGCGATGCTTTCGTGGCTTCTTTAACTTTGGATGTTTTCCATAAATATACGGACCGCATTAAGATGACAAACATTGCCCAGATAGCCAATGTGCTTCAATCCATGATTCTGACCAAGGATGACAAGATGGTGCTGACACCGACTTATCATGTCTTCGAAATGTATAAAGTACATCAGGATGCTACTTATCTTCCTTTGGAACTGAACTGTGAACGCAAGATTGTACGTGACGATCGCATTGTTCCGATGGTAAGTGCTACCGCTTCACGGGATGCGAACGGTTTGATTCATATTTCTTTGTCTAATGTGGACTTGCAGGAATCGCAGGATATAGAGCTGAACTTGGGTGAGGTGAAAGCCAAGAGTGTTACCGGCCGTATTTTAACTGCTGATAATATAGGTGATTACAATAGTTTCGAGAAACCGGATGTGGTTGCTCCTAAAGAATTTAGCGGGGCAAAGGTCAATAAAGGAAGCTTGAAAGTGACTCTTCCCGCCAAGTCTATCGTGGTATTGGAAGTGAAATAAAACACGTACATACGTGTAAGCTTATACGTACGCCCGCATGGAGCTACACATACGTATGTGTAGCTCCATGCGGGCGTACGTGAAAAAATGTACTTTCTGACTTACAATATCACTCAAATCTGATTTGGGTGCCCCATTGCGGAAAACTGGAAAAGCTGAACTGGAGGAGGGGATGAAGCAGCATAAGTATATCCTGTAGGGCTGATTTTTTGCTTTCTTAACATAATTATCATTCCGAGCCTGCGTGTTATTGGTGAATATGGCAGAAAAAACATCTTTATATAATAAATGTAGTGTTTCTGTAATTAGTATTTGGGAAGATTTTACTATTTTTGTACCGCTAAAAATAATATAAATTTTAGTTTAATTAATTAAATCAATTATGGTGAAAAGAATGAGATCTTTTTTATCGGCAGTCATGATGATGATTGCTGTTACTGTCAGCGCTCAGGTTACCACCGCCTCTTTGAGTGGTAAGGTGGCTGACGAGGACAAGGAAGCCATCATCGGTGCCACGGTTCAGGCTGTCCATGAACCTTCGGGAACTATGTATGGGGCTATAACCAATGTGGATGGACGCTATACTATCCAAGGTATGCGTGCCGGAGGCCCTTACACAGTAAGTATATCCTATGTTGGTTATCAGACCAATGTGTTTAAGGACGTAACTCTTCAATTGGGTGAAGTCTATAACCTGGATGCGAAGATGAGTGAATCGGCCGAGCTTCTTCAAGAAGTAGTTGTTACAGCTCAGAAAACGAAGTTCTCTACCGAGAAGACCGGAGCGACAACCAATATCTCCAACGCTCAGATTGTGAACATGCCTTCTGTAAGCCGTAGCATTACAGACTATTCCCGTTTGTCGGCTTATGGTGGCAATGGAATGTCGTTTGCCGGATCTGACGGTCGTACTGCCAATTTCACAATTGATGGTGCCAACTTCAACAATAACTTCGGTTTGAGTTCCAACCTGCCTGGTGGCGGCAATCCTGTTTCTATCGAAGCGATTGACGAGATTCAGGTAGTTATCTCTCCATTCGATGTACGCCAGACCAACTTTATCGGTGGTGGTATAAACGCCATTACCAAATCAGGTACCAATACCTATAAAGGTTCTGCTTATATTTACCATCGGAATGAAAATATGCGTGGTGATGCCATCGACCGTGAAGCCATTGCCGGCGCCCGCGAGAAAGACCAGTCTACTACGTATGGTTTCACCATCGGAGGACCTATCATAAAGAACAAACTCTTTTTCTTCGCGAACGGTGAGTTGCAGAATACGCCTACCATCGCCAACCGTTGGCGTGCTTCGGAAGACGGTGTCGCCAATCCGGATGCTTACCTGTCACGCGCCACTGTTGCCGACCTGCAGAAAGTATCCGATTTCGCAAAAGAGAAATATGGCTATGACACCGGTTCGTTCACCAGCTTCCCTTCCGATACGAAGAACACCAAGCTGCTGGCCCGTCTGGATTGGAACATCACCAACAACCATCACCTGGCCTTGCGTTACAACTATACCAAGAACACGAACTGGTTTGCTCCTAACGGCAGCTCTATGGACGGTGGCTCACGTATGTCGGGCAATCGTACCTCACAGTATGCCATGTCCTATGCCAACTCCATGTACTCCATGGATAACCTGGTACATTCTTTCTCTTTCGACCTCAACAGCCGTTTGTCGGACAGACTGTCCAACCAGTTACTGGCCACATTCTCTAAACTGGACGATGCCCGCGGCACCAACTCCAGCATATTCCCTTTCGTCGATATTCTGAAAGATAATCAGAACTATATCTCTTTTGGTGAAGAACTTTTCACCTACAACAACGCCGTTCACAACACGGTATGGAATATTAAGGACGATATCACCTACTATCTGGGTAATCATAAAATCATGGCAGGCTTGAACTATGAGCATCAGATGGCCGACAACCAGTATCTGCGTAACGGTACAGGATATTATCGCTATACCAGTATGGATGACTTCCTCTCGGGTGCCGCTCCGGAAATCGTATGTATGACTTATGGATATAATGGTGAGAGAGAACCGGCGTCACGTGTCCAGTTCAATAAGGTAGGCTTCTACTTGCAGGACGAATGGAACGTACGTACTGATTTCAAAGTTACGGCAGGACTTCGTTTCGACGGACTCTTCTTTGACAATGGCGACTTGATGACCAACAATGCTATTCTGGAACTTGACTACAACGGCCGTCATATTGACACAGGCAAGTGGCCGGGAAGCACATTGACAGTATCCCCGCGTGTAGGTTTCACTTGGGATGTGTTGGGCGACAAGAGCTTGAAACTGCGTGGCGGTAGCGGTCTGTTCTCAGGACGTTTGCCTTTGGTGTTCTTTACCAATATGCCTACCAATGGCGGTATGGTGCAATATCAGGCACAGATCAATGCGGCGAATGCAGCGAAAAAAGGGTTCACGATGGACGAATTCAAGGGAGGCATTCTTTCTACGGATGCTCTGAGAGATAAGATCATCAGCCTGGGCTATCCTCAGACTATCACCCCCGAGGAGGGAACTGTTCCTTCTTCTATCTGCGGTATCGACCCTGATTTCAAGATGCCGCAAGTATGGAAGTCTTCTATCGCGGTAGACTATACATTACCTGTATCATTCCCGTTGAGTGTGACCGTGGAAGGTATCTTCAACAAAACGATCAATGCGGCTATGCTGAGAGACTGGAGCCAGAAGGATATCAACGGTTTTGCCCGTCTCAACGGTGCTGACAACCGCCCCATGTTCCCTTCCGACGCTACTTATACCGACGAAAACGGCAAGACTTTGCCTAGCGCCTATATGCTCGAGAACACCAGCCGCGGTTACGGATGGTCTACTAGCGTGACTGTGAACGCAAGACCGGCCGAGTGGATTACATTGATGGCTGCCTATACGCATACCGTATCCAAAGAGGTGACTTCACTTCCGGGCTCTAACGCTTCATCTGTTCTCAACTACCTTTCTACTTACGAAGGTGTGAACAACTTCCGTCTGCACAACGGTCTTAACGTAACTCCGGACCGTTTCATCGCCAATGCTACAATCAACGACAAGAGCGGCAATCACTATAGCTTGATTTACGAGACATGGCGTGGCGGCTACAATTACTCTTGTATGCTGGCCAACGATATGAACGGTGACGGTTACAATTACGACGCCGTTTACATTCCTACCGACAAGCAAGTGGCCGACGGCTCCTTCCGTTTCGTCAGCGAGGATGACAAGACACGCTTTATGGATTATGTACATAGCAACTCTTATCTGAAAGCTAATCAGGGTAAATATGCAGAACCTAACAGCCTTTATTCTCCTTGGGTACACCGCATAGACTTCTCTTACAAGCACGATTTCAATCTGAACGTAGCTGGTACCAAGCACAAATTGCAGTTGAGCTTTGATATGAAGAACGTGCTCAATCTCTTCAATTCAAGCTGGGGAGTCAGCAAGTACTTGAATCCTGCTATTGGTTCCGATGCCCGCATCTTGAAGTACGAGGGTGTGGATGCTGACGGTGTGGCTACATTCTCAACTCCGGGGTCTATAAATGGCAACACTAAGACTTGGACTCCCAATCATTCTATCGGACAGTGCTGGTATGCTTCTATCGGCATTAAGTATTGCTTTAACTGATTATCAATTTAAGAACAATTGAAGAATATGAAAAATTATATCTTTATAGCGCTTGCTGTTGTGATGACTCTTTTCACCAGCTGTTCAGATGATGATGCTGCAGTCTTGGGTGGTTTGAAAGTTTCACAATCATACATTGCATTGCCTGTCGAAGGGGGTAGCGCTTCCATTACCATTGAATCGAAGGCCGAGTGGGTTATCACTGGCAACGACAAGGCCGACTGGCTTGCCATTTCTGTTACGCAAGGATCGCAAGGCGAAAGTGAAATTACATTCTCAGCCGATGAAGCGGTTGATGGCCGTTCTGTGGAACTTAAGTTGATCTGTGCTACTGAGACTCAGAATCTGACTGTCATGCAAGGTTTGCCGATTGTATCGGAAGCTACTTGCGCCGAAGTAATAGCCGGTCCCGACAAGAAGACTTATAAAGTGACCGGTGTTGTATCGAACATCTCCAATACCACATACGGTAACTGGGACTTGGTGGACGCCACCGGAAAGGTTTATATCTATGGTACGTTGGATGCCAAGGGTGGTACGAAGAACTTTGCCAGCCTGGGTCTGGAAGAAGGGGACGAAGTGACGGTGCAAGGTCCGAAAACAACCTACGGAAGTACCGTTGAGCTTGTTGACGTTACTGTGCTTAAAATCAACAAGTCGCTCATTAAGGTTGACTCTGTTTACAATGAAACACTGCCTATTGAAGGGGGAATCTTTGAAGCATACCTCATCACCAAAGGTGACGGCGTTTCTGTAGAGATTCCGGAAGATGCCAAAGAATGGTTGTCTATTGCCTCTATCGACCAGAAAGGCACCAATGTTTGTGTGAAGTTCCGTGCTGCCAAGAATGAGGGGGGCGATCGCTCTACCAGTATCACATTCCGTACTACCGATGGCAAGAAAGAATACACCAGCAAGACTGAACTTTCACAGAAAGGTTCTATTGTGGAAGCTACCGTGGCGGAATTCATTGCTGCCGAAGTCGGTTCCACACAGTATCGCTTGAGTGGAGTGGTGACTAAGATTGCCAATACCAAATATGGTAACATTTATATTAAGGATTTCTCGGGAGAAGTCTATATCTATGGTACTAAAAACTTTGCAGACAATGACCTCAAGGAAGGTGATATCGTAACTCTTGTGGGGCTGCGTGCGGAATATAATGGTACTCCACAGATGACGAATGCGGTTATAGAGGAAGTGCAAAGCGTGAAAATCGTGACTGTGGCCGAATTCCTTGAAGCGGAGGAAAGCAGCTCGCAATATTACCAGCTGACCGGTAAGGTTGCCAATATCAAAAATACGCTTTATGGTAACTTTGACATTGAGGATGCCACCGGTAAGGTATATGTTTATGGCCTGCTGACCGGATGGAACGGTGAAAGCAAAAAGTTTGAAACACTGAATATAACTGAAGGCGATAATATTACCATCATCGGTACGCGTGCCAGCTACAATGGCGCCGTCCAGGTGGGTAAGGGAGCTTTCATCTCTAAGGTGAGTGAATAAGGACATTGTATAATAAAGTAAAGTCCGCAATGTCATTTACATTGAATGTGATGACATTGCGGATTTCTTTTAAAAAAATCAGATGCTATGATTAAAAGGTATTACTATCTGCTTTTAGCAGTTTTCCTGGTGCTGCCATTGGTTTCCGGATGCAGCTCCGATGATGATTCTTCGGGAAAGAACGGACATCTTACTATTAATGACATTCAGATCACTGAAGAGGGGGCCAGGCGTGAGGTGCTTCATGCCATTGATAATGGCAAGGGCCTTACTTTGGATGAAGCCATTCACTCGCAAATCAGTATTGCCGCCAATAAAATTATTTCTGGCGACGGATTCAGCTTCTCGGAAGGATTTGAATGTAATGATCTCTCGGCGCTTCCAGGACATTCCACCGTTAATCAGTGGAGTGACAAGGCTGTGGCAAAAGCGGAGACTTCTTATTGGGTACGCTACCAGCTTCCTTCAAAAGTTGCCCTGTTCAAACTCCGCATCGCCTACGTAGATGGAATAAATGTAGGAATGGAGTACAATGCAGCTCAGGGTATTGAGATAGAAAATAAAAATGCCAATATACCTGCCGAAGGACAAGTCTATGTGTCGGGCTACGAAATGCCGCATCTGACGACGGGGAATACCTATGTGGAGCATGTAGTCTCGGCCGATGGTAAAAAGGTGCTGAACTATGCCATAGAATGGAACGGAAAAATGAATCATTCCCGTTGGGTGGCCTATAGTTATGATGCCATTACGGGGGTGAAAAATGTAAATAGAAGCGATGATGCCTGGGCGGTGGATCCCTTGCTTCCTGTTGAAATGCAGGTGGACAATAGCTGGCATACCAATGATGGATTCGACAGAGGACACCTCTGTGCTTCCGATGACCGTGTCTTTTCCTCCGAAGCCAATAAGCAGACTTTCTATTTCAGCAACCTGAGTCCGCAGTTCAATTCGTTCAACGGTGGTTATTGGGTTACGTTCGAGCAGTTAGTTAATTCGTGGGTACGCAAGGATAACGCCTTTGGAAGTGTGTACGATAAAATCTATGTGGCAAAAGGCGGCACACTGGACAAATTGTTAGTAAATTACAAAGGCACCAGTCCGGGAGGAGATGGGGTGCTGCCTGCTACTGACAAGGACGGGTTCACTTCGAAAGGATTGCCAGTCCCTCAATATTACTTCATCGCTGTATTGGCTCACCGGGCCAATCAGCCTGCTGATGTAGTGTCGTCCTATCAGGCTATCGGCTTTTGGGTGGAACACCGTGATGATTATGGCTATACTTTTGACCATCAGTTGAAAAGAGAGGATGCCAAAGCAAAGGCCGTCAGTATTGATGAGCTTGAAAGCCAAACAGGAATCGACTTTTTCTGCAATCTGCCCGATTATATAGAGGATGATGTGGAGAGTGGATGTCAGGTAACTGACTGGACTTGGTGACTTGATTCGCTTACACCGGGGCATAATGACTCTGATGGTGTGGGCTGCATATACCAAGCGGGTTGGAAGCAATGTCTTATGCTGGCATCTATGCTGGCATAAGACATTGCTACTTTGTTATTGGCAGTTCCCTCATCTTCTTTTCCTCGCAATAGGTATGAAAATGAGGAGTATAAAAAGAGGATCTGCCTGTTTTGACGCTGTCATGATACGTACGTGTAGGGCTATGCGTACATATATGCAGTGGACTCAATAATTTGTTAACTGACATAGTACTCTACTATTTGAATAGAAATGCTAATTGTTCCCGTCAAATGGTTTCATGGTCGCCTCTCCCTTTTGGGATATTCCTTTGCGGCTGATAACGCATTTGATTGTTTTGCAAAATATCATCATGTCTGTCATGAAGGAGACATGGTTCACGTACCAGATATCCAGTTCGAATTTCTTTCTCCAGCTGATTGCGTTTCTTCCGTTCACTTGTGCCCACCCCGTGATGCCGGGACGCACTTCATGTCTTCTTGCCTGCTCTTCGTTGTATAGAGGCAGGTATTGTACCAACAATGGACGGGGGCCTATCAGAGCCATGTCTCCTTTCAATACGTTGAAGAGTTGGGGTAGTTCGTCAATGGAGGTGGCGCGGACTATTTTTCCTATGGAAGTCATTCGTAAGTCGTCGGGCAATAATTCTCCGTGGCAGTTCTTCCGGTCGTTCATGGTTTTAAACTTGATGATCCTGAATATTTTTCCGTCCTTCCCCGGACGTTCCTGAAGAAAAAAAATGCCGTCACCCCTGTTGGCTATGGCAAGTAACAAGATGGTTGACAATAGGACAGGAGAAGTCAATAGTATCAGAAAGGCAGCTATAAAAAAGTCCAGCGGATATTTTAAATAACGGGTATATCTGTTCTTTCTCATAATTGTGAGTTGTTTTTTATAATTCGGCACGGTGAACCGTAGGCCGTCACTCCGTCGGGCATATCTTTGCACACGACTGATCCTGACCCGATAACAGTCCGTTTGCCTATTTTAACTCCGGGATTGATCACTGCTCCGGCTCCTATCCATGAACCTTCCCCCACTTGCACATTGCCACATAATGTGGCGTGTGGCGAGACATGTACATAGTCTTCCAATATGCATTCATGATCAATAGCGGCACCGGTATTGACAATGCAATGTTTACCTGTCTGGCAGCAACTTTGCAATATGCTTCCTTGCATGATAACACTGCCTTCTCCTATCTTTGCATAGGGGGAGACAATGGCATGGATGGAGATGGCTGTACCGAATACGGCGTTTTTTTTATACAATTGTTCCGCTATATTCTTTCGGATGCTGTTGTTTCCGACACTGATAAGTATCGGAAACATTCGTTTTGGATCGTAGGAGAGGACAGGATATCCCATCCATTCCCGTATATGTGGATTATCATCTATGATGCCCGTCAGTTCAATGCCGTTTTCTTTCAGTACATCCATGATCACTTTGGCGTGTCCGCCGGCTCCGTATAAATACATATTGTCAATTTTTATTTTATTAGATTTGAAATTTGTTCCTGATATACATTCCGCAATGCTTCCCATAGCGTCCTGCGGTCGTATCTTTGAACAATCCGTGGTCGGGCAGCCGAAGCCAATTGTTTGACGAGCCGTGGGGAAGAGACAAATTCGCGCATGGTGCGATATAGGTATTCGCTGTCATGGGGAGGAATAATGACGCCATTCTTTCCGTTTTCAATGATTTCGTTACATCCGTTGATGTTCGTCACGATGCAAGGTAATCCCATCGCTCCGGCTTGTAATATCACATTGGGGAATCCTTCCCGATAACTGGGGAATACGAAAGCATCCGCAGCGGCTAAAAAAGGTCGGATATCCTCTTGCCATCCCATAAATTTTATGGCGGGATGTTTGTGTATATGTTCTGCTGTTTCAGGAGTTACCGGATCCAGTTCCGCTTCAAAGTCTCCCACTAGGCAAAGGTGGCAGTTTGTAAATTCCTGTTGCAGGCGGGCAAAAGCTGAAACCAGTTCGTTGATGCCTTTGTCCCGCACTAATCGTCCGACGAAGCAGAAAGTGAAACCTTTCTCTTTATAGTAATCCGCTTTCTTCATCACCTCCGGTGTCCGGTCAAAATAAACAAGGTCAATTCCGTTGATGTTACCGTTTCCGATAAGATGTAGTGCCCGGCTGGTGATATGGAAACGTTCCAGATCTCGCGCCACACCTTTCCCTTCCGGATTGAGGTAGGTCGCACAGGCACAGGTGAGCTTGTCTGTAGTAATTAATAACTGCTGTTTCCAACCTGTAGCTGAAGGGAATACCAGTCCCGTGAAAGTATGGATCCGGATGGGAACTCTGCATATTCGGGCGGCCATCATGGCCAACAGTCCCGCCTTGGGTGTTAGCGAGTGGACTATCTGCGGTTTTTCTTTGCGGAACAGGATGATGAGTCTTATCAATGCTGTCAAGTCTTGCAGTGGGGCGATGTGGCGTTCCATAGGTATGGCGCAAGTTCTGACATTTTCCCTTTCAGCTACTTTGTCCAGTTCTTTCCCGGGCGAAGAGACGGCTAATACTTCATACGTATCTGACAACATCTTCAACTGTCCTTGCAGCAGGAGGTGGAGCGAGAGAGGAACGGTGGATATGCGTATTACTTTGGGTTTCATATAGATGATTTGTATCGAAAACTAGAATAAAGGTAGTGTTTGGATTTTAGAACCAACCCTGAGAGGAGAAAGATGATGATATGGGTCGCCGGATTGATAAGTGATGGATAAACATGTTGTTACTTTACTTCCAAATATTGGAATAAAATGCAAACGTGTAGAACGCCAGCAACGCATAGCCCAACATTTTTTCATGATTGACCCAAAAACGTTCCTTCATGAACGGATAAATCAATACCACCGGCATGATGAACCACGAAATCTGGGCGAAACGGTTGGAATAGGCGGCACGGATCACCAGCACCCAGAAAGCGTTGGTGACAAGGAACGTATTATATATCCAATGGTAATACTCGTCCTTGAAGTTGCGGCGGAAGATGAAATAGTACCCCACCGCTACCCCCATGGCACTATATAACAGAAAGTCCCAGCGGAAAGTCATACTCATCTGAACGATCTCGCCCACCATGTTGTCACCTGTCAGATAGCCGGAAAAGCGGTCGTCTCCCCCCATCAGATTTGTTGCCGCCAAATATGCCTGGATACGTCCGCCTATGGCATACGATACGCCTACACATGCCATCCATCCAGCCAGATACCAATAGCTGTTCTTGATGAACCAGGTCAGTGTGCCTGCTCCAACCATCAGATAGATGGATTTGTGGATTCCGGCTGCCAACACGCATAACCCGATCATTACGGGTGGACGGTTGACATACGTCATTGCCAAGATGAACAAGGAGGCTCCCATGCCATTCCGGATACCGTTTACTCCGTAACTCCAGAAAGTAAACATGCTGAGTATGACTAAGAAAGGAATATAGTAATACCCTTTGAAGATACGTTGCATAGCCAGCCACAATGAACCGATATAAACAGTGGCACATAGCAGGAAAAAAGTATGGATGTCGCTGTATCTGGCAAACCATTGCATAAGGTTGTAAAACAACCATTCGCCTTCCCATTGCCAGGAAAAGGGATCGCGTGAGTTGGCTGCAGTATAAAATCCTTTGGCGTAGTTTACCGTGTCTCCGAAATAAACGCTGACAGGACGTAGCCCCATATACAAGATCAGGATTAGTGTAAATAATACGCCCCACATGGCGTTGAGCGACACGGTCTCTTTTTTCAATACGCTTCCTGTGTGGCACTGCCATACGGCTGTCAGTACCATGCACAATACGGTGACATCGAAATAATGGGCATATTCACTTACGGGGATAAAGTCTATCATATTTATGGATGTTTTTTCGTTATGTTATTTTTTTCGTGCTTTTGTCTCGCACAGTTTCATGAATCCGCTGTACAGGGGCGGAATGTAATAGAAACTGAGGAGTGAAAGTTTTATATGAAAGGGGATATGTCTGTTTTTCAGGAACTCGTTGGCTGTTTGCTTTTTTAGTCTTTTCGCTGTAAGGTGTGCCAGATGCCGGTAAGGCGTGTTTGACGCATGATACCTCACGTTGATTATCATCTTGAAAAGCTTTTCCAAACAACATCCCCGGTAAACTGTATTTTCTTTTGGAATGTTTTGCAAGCAGAGATAGTAGGAATCGGCACGGTCTATGTAACGGGGATTTACCTTTTGATGTGTGATACTCGTAGGTCGTTGTACCCAGTAGTACATGGGGATATCTATTATGACAGCTTGACAAGATTTTTGATAGATCCGGCAGTTGAACTCAGTATCTTCTGTACCGGTCTCTTGGAAAAACTCATTATCCAACAACTCCCGTTTATAAAGTTTGTTCCATACTACTTGCGCTTGAACTTCTTTTATTCCTTGCTGTGGGTGGATATGGTTGAATAAACTTTTTATCATTATTTCTTGTGTAAGAATGCTTTTTGTGTAAGCGGAAGGAATTGAATAAGATTTGTCATTGTCATATACCTGTTTTCCTAAAATCATGGAAAAGCTATAATTACCTTCCTGTAATGCTTCCAACAGCACTTCATACATTTGCGGATGGATATAATCATCACCGTCAATGAAAGAGATGTATTTTCCTTTGGCAGCTTTCATCCCGCTATTTCTAGCCGGAGACAATCCTGCGTTTTTCTGATGAATCACTTCAATGCGGGTGTCTTTCCGGGTATATTCATCGCAAATTTCTCCGGAATGGTCGGTGGAACCGTCATTCACTAATATGATTTGCAAGGTTGTATAAGTTGATGCCAATATGCTTTCGATGCATGGTCGGAGATAGGCTTCTACATTAAAAATAGGAACGATGACGCTTATTAAATCCGTTTCTATATCTTTTTTCATTTTCTTTTTTCGTTGATAAGCTGATTAAATAATTCCATCCACATAGGGATGATATTTTTTATATCATACTGTTCTGCTTTCAAACGGGCGGCTTTTCCCATTTCCTTACGAAGTTCTTTATCCTCTATCAACCGGCAGATTCTGTCAGCCAATACCTTCTCGTTATTAACGGGTACGAGAAATCCATCATGCCCGTCGGCTATGATGTCCTGCGGTCCGCAGGGGCAAGCGTATGAGACGACAGGAACTCCACAAGACATGGCTTCGATGATAACCAATGGGAGACCTTCAAAAAGCGAAGTTAATGTGAAAATTGACGCTTCATATAATGGGGAAAATATATCATAAGTATATCCTTTTAAGAAAATATTGTTTGTCAATTGATTGTTTCTTATTTGTTCTTCCAATTCAGTTCTTAATTCTCCTTCACCCCATATTTCTAAAGTCCAGTCAGCATGTCTTTCTATTACATATTTCCATGCGGAAATTAACGAGCTGAAATTTTTAGGAAATGCCAATCTTCCTACAGCAATTACTTTTTTATTTATTAATGAAGCTTTTTTCGAACCAAATGAAATAATAGGATTAGGAATGACACACACATCCACTTCTGTATTTTTTCCCCAATGGACAACTTTATCTTCTTTTGTAAGTACCACCGTCCGGTCATATTTTTTAAGGTGTATGCGATAATCAATGAAGTCTCCCAAAATGGCAAGGAGTTTGTCGAATACACTTTGGGCATGTAATGACCTGTAATTTTTATTGCTATGTATCTCTCTGATAAAAACCGGATGGGAGCTGACCGACAGGTAAGGTAAAAAGTTTTTCTCACTTGTTCCGGTAGATATGACAATATCCGGCTGTATTTGGTTCAGTATCTCTTTCAACCGTTTTTTATGTTGTTTCCTTTTATAGATAATACCTTTCAATATAAAAACGGGATTTCCAGTCATCTTCAAAATAATTTATGTCACAATTTACCAAATGTACCTTAGTGGAAAGGGGGAATACTGGTTTGTCTTTATTGTCGGTCACAATAATCCAAACCTCATTCTTTAGAGCTAATTTATTTGCTTTGGCTATTGTGACTCTTTGAATCCCTCCTGCATAGCAAATACTATCTGTACAATATGCTATTTTCATCGTTCTATAATAAATTTTATAAGTTTCAATAGGCACAAGACTCCTGTGGTAGACCGGAATCGTGCCATTTCAAAAAATAGCCTCCAGTGTATCGGAAAATAGTTCATCGGTAACTGCCGGATACTTGTCCTATATTCATGTGAACTCAAAATTGCGGACAATGCACCGTGTTGTTTCATGAAGCTGACCGGTGAAAAGGTGATGTTCAATCCTTGTCCTATCAGGCTTAATGCCCGGCGATATGTTAAAGCCTTTTCAAGGTCTTCCCGGTGTAAGGGAGTTATCCATTCTTCTATTAACCGGAATAACAGGTTCCACTGTTCAGTCAGATGGGGTTTATACAGTTTGGTCAGCGAGGTGATGTTGTTTTTTCGATAATGGTAGAACAAGTCAGGCAGATAGATGGCTTTTTTTACCCAAGTGAAATAATACACATTGAAGAGTAAGTCCTCTGTACCGATTTGTCTGACAGGAACAAACCGAAGGCCATGTTCTTTGATGAGTGATGTCTTATATAGTTTTCCCCAAGCTGTAGACAAACTGTCTATCTTTCCGGGCAAACGCAATTCTTGATCGTTAGGAGCTATAAGTCGCGCATAGAGCCAGTGGATTGAAGATCCTTGATAAACCATCTTTTTGTCGCTGAACAGATATTGAGGAAAGGACTGGTTGGCAAATTCACGAATGTAAGAGAAAAGACAGACATCCGTTTGTTTGTCGGTGTGTGAAAGAAGTGTTTTGCAGCAGTCTGTTCCTATCCAGTCATCGCTGTCCACAAACATCACCCATTCTCCACGGGTACTCTCCAGACCTTTGTTACGAGCGCCTGATAGTCCTAGGTTCTCCTGATGGATAACAAGGATCCGGCTGTCCCTTTCCGCGTATGCTTTCAGAATATCCGGTGAATTATCCGTCGATCCGTCATTTACACAAATAATCTCAATGTCCCGATAAGTCTGGTTCACTAACGAATCCAGACATTGGGGCAGGTAAGGGGCTGTATTATAAACCGGTACAATGATACTGATCATGATAATTTTCGTGCTTTATACCGTATATATCCATACCAGGTTATTCCCGGAAGCAAAGCGGATAGGGTCAGCCATTTGCGTGGTGACTCCGATAGAAAATGGGGATTTCGTGCCAACAAACTGTCTGCCACATAGTGCATCGCTTCGATGAAACGTCGTTGTGAGGTAGGAGCCAGTTGCATGGAACTTTTGCGGATAAAAGCAAAGCCTCGCGGGTTACGTATGTATTGGCGGTACATGTTCAAGCTTGAACCGTCGGGGCGGTATTCTACGTTTACCAACACTTCGTTCAAGGCCAGTAAAGGGTAATCCTGATCTATCAATTGGTATTTATAACCGAGTGATACATATTTCTCTCCTTCAAAAATGGGATATTCGGGATATTGTTTGATGACATCCGTGCGATACACCAGTTTTTTGTCTCCCCGCCCGCCTTGTGCATAGAATCCGCCTAAAGTAGTCCGCCTGCATTCATAAGGAAAAGGCGTACCGATTAAATTTCCTTGGAAATCAGCATCCAGTCCGATGATTCCTGCTACTTCTTTTGAACCGTGTGCGTTCCAGAATGTGATAATCTTCTCCACTGCATCATCGGGCATATAATCATCCGAGTCGACGCAAGTGTTCAACTCTGTGTCGATCAACCGATAAGCCGTATTGTGTGCAGCATGCATTCCTTGGTTCTCCTGATAATGGTAGCGGATGTCTATTTTCCTCTCTGCTATCCATTTTTCCACCCATTCAAGGGTATCGTCGGTCGAACCGTCATCCACAATCAGCCAGATGAAATCTTTGCAGGTCTGCCGTGACAGGGCTTCGTAACCTAAATGCAGAGTATAGGCACGGTTATATGTCGGCGTGAAGATGGTCAGCGTCTTCTTATCTGTTTCTATCTTGTTTTGTTCCATTGTCCTAAATAATAATTCTGAAGCCATTCGGCGTTTTTCACAATATCGTAACCGGCATCGGCTATTTGTTGGTAATAACCAGTGCGTCGGCTTGCCATACAGCGCACTCTCTCTATTTCGCATGCCCATTGTCGAGGAGCTGTTTCCAATGAGAGGAAGGAGACCTGGTCGGTCAAAGCCGCTTCGCGGGGAATGCGATCGGACACAACGCAGGGCAGGCCGGCACATTGCGCCTCAACCATAGAAACGGAAAGGCCTTCCATAAAAGAGGGGAACAAAAACAGATCCATCGCTTGCAACAGGCGGTTTACATCCGGACGTTCCCCCAACAAATGTACTTGGTCTGTCAAACGGAACTGTTGTACCTTTTTTTGAATGGCTTTTTGCAATTCCCCCGTACCAACCAGCAGCAGGTGTGCTGTGGGATTAAACTCCTGCACATATTTATGAAACACCTCCAAGAGGAACTCATGGTTCTTCTGTCGGTTGAAACGTCCGACGTGTCCCACGACCGTAACATCTTTGGACAAGTGAAGTTCTTGACGAACCTCCAGCCGCACCGCTTCATCAAACCTGTATAGGAACGTGTCGATGGCATTGCGTTGCAAAATCGCTTTTTTCCCCAACTCGTTTCCAAACAACCATCGGGCGGCTTCTTTCCCACAGGTAAACCCTTGGGTCAGGTAAGGGCGCATGGCATGCTTGAAATAGGTGCGGAAAAGCCATTTAGTATCGAATAAAGCGTGTGCGTTGTGTGCGTGCGCAATAATTACGGGTACTCTTCGCCCTGCTGCTTCCCGGTAAACGAAATATCCCGATTCCGAACAATGCCCATGGATAATCCGATACTCCGGATGTTGGTCGAAAAAGTCGGAAATTTGTTTTCTGTATGTATTGAAGGTGAACGGATGGAGGGGGATCATACGGTAGATCTTGCCACCCATTGCCTCTATTTCATCATCGTATGCGCCCCGTTCCTGCCGGTGTACCATGAAATCAAACTGAACCCGGTTGCGGTCTATGTGACGGTAGTAGTTCATGACCATCGTTTCGGCACCTCCCCGGTTCATGATGGTGAAAAGCATCAATATTCTGATAGGTTCTTCCATTTCATTTGTCATTTACACTTAAATACCTTTTCCCATAGTGGAGCTATTTCCTCCATCTTGTATCGTTGGCTGTTTTTTCGGGCTGCCTGCCCCATTTTTTTCCGGAGTTCTTCCGATTCGATAAGTTGCGTGATCCGTTTCCCTAACTCATCGGTATCTTGAGGCTTTACTAAAAAGCCATCTTCACCATGAGATATAATATCCCGTGGTCCACTTGGACAATCGAACGAAACACAAGGTAACCCGCAACTCATGGCCTCTATTAATACCATCCCGAAACCTTCAGAACGAGACGGGAGTACAAGCATGGAGGAGGCGATATATTCTTCTTCTATTTGGTCTGTGGGCGAATGAAATTCTATTTGCTGTGTCAATCCTGCGTTTTCGACAGCTTGACGGTATGGAGAGCTATTTCCTTTGCCATAAATGTGGATGCTCCAGTCGGGATAACGTGAGGCAATATTGCTCCATGCCTTGATGAGCAAGTCGTACCCTTTGTTTTCAGATAGGCTGCCCACGCAAATAATCCGTTTGGATTGAAGTGAAGAGACAGTCTTCGGATGTAAGGAAAGGGGATTGGGGATTACTTCGATATTTCCCCAATGCCATTCTTTCGCATTGTATTGGGTCAATACCACTATTTTGTGGTATAACTTCCCTCCCAATTGCATCAGTACTCTTTGCCAAGGGTGAGTGCAGAACTGTAAAGAAGCATGCCGTTCATAAATCAACCGGCTCTTGCCGCGATGTATCCAAAGCGGGATATAAAGCCCTTTTATCCCATCATCACAAACGCAGATTACATCCGGATTGATTTTGTCAATCCATCGGTTGATCCCTTGAACATAAGATTGCAAATATGCGAGTCCTTTGGATTGTGTCTGAACATTGCAAAACGATATACGCGGACTGAACGGATAGAATGGAGTACATTCTGCTTCGTTTAGGGTGATGATAAATACCTCATACCCTAATACCTCTGAAAAAAAAGAAGCTTTGACCGATAGTACTCTTTCCAATCCTCCAATACCGGTTATTCCATTGCTGATGTAAACGATTCTCATTACTCTTAGCCTATTATTGCTGAATAAATTTTACCGACTTCTTTTTCGTTCCCATAATGGCGGATTCGTAGTTGTGCCTTGATGGCTTCTTGTTGTCGTTTGTCGGCAATGAACTGTGCCAATCCTTCAGCCGCTCCTTCCACATTGTTTGGGATGATAATGCCGTCCACCCCTTCTTCCAGTTGGCTTGAGGAGGTAGGAAAACGGGTAATGACCACCGGTTTTCCCAATATCTGCGCTTCACGCACCGTTACTGCTTTGCCTTCGTAACGCGAAGGCTGTACATAAATGTCACATGCCTTGATGTAAGGGTAGGGATTCATTTGCTTGCCAGCCAAAACGAAATGTTTTTCCATCCCCGTTTCCGCAATCGCTTTCCGTATCAACGGTTTATCTCCGCCATACCCTACGACATACCAACAAACGTCAATGCCCTGTTGCACCAATTGACGGCAGATGTACACTGCCCGGTCGATGGCTTTAGGATAAGAGAACCGTCCTACGGTACAGAGCAGAACAGGATGTTCTGTTTGTCTTTCTCGTCCTTCGAATGCTTGTAGGAAAGAAGTGTCGAAGGGCAGTTCCGCTTGTTCACGTATAAAAGTTTCGGACAGGATGTTTTCCATCAGTATCAACTTGCATTCTAATGAAGGGAATTTTGAAAGAAAACCTTTGGAAACCGATTCAGAAATGGAGATGATGTGGCCGAAAGCTCCCCATACCGGCAATTCCCGGCGGGTATTGATGTCAATAAAGGAATAGTCGGTATGAATCCATGCCCATTTTTGCTGTGCCTTTACTTTGTCGCGCACAATGTTGTGCGGTGTAAGGAAACTGATGGCCAGGTCATACGTCCGGCCTTCGTTGATGGAGGGTAGGAATGGAGTAGTACAGTCTGCTACATATTGAAATATGGCCTGACTTTCTTTTGCCTTCCTCCGTTTCCTGTAACACCAGTCCAAAAGGTGTGCTGCGATGCGCCCGGCAGCAATGTCCCAATACCCTTCGCGGATAATCTTCCGGATAGGGCGGGTGAGGGTGGTGTACTTTTTTACTTCGGGCAGAAGATTCACTTCCTTGGGTATGAGGTTCATAAATTCCCCGCTATGCCGGTAGACAAACAGATCCACTTGGCAACGCGAATAGTCTAGGGCATTGAGCAAGCCGATCAGCGAGCGTTCTGCCCCGCCTATCTCCAGGTATTGGATGGCGATGAAAATACGGGGAGGCATTGTGCCATGTTTGATTGGCTGTCTATTTTGATGTGATGACTGATTTTTCATCTTTCTCTATTAATAATGTAGAGTGTGCATTGATCACCTCTGGATGGTTTCGGCGGATATATCCCCCTATACTGTTGTATGTCAATCCTAGCCGGGTGGCAATGTCTTTCAGTGTTTCGGTGGTCGTCCCATACAGGTGGATCGCTTCGGCATATTTTTCTTTGCTTTGTCTGGACATCCGTTTCCCCTCAGAGGTCTGTACCATACCCTGTCGGTTTGCCAACTCCGGTTCATGTTTGTGCAGGTACTCTCTGAATGTCTCGGGATGGAGCCCGAACTCTTTGGCGGCGTGGGCTATCGGGCGGGGGTGTTTTCTCAGACTCCCGATGGCTTTCTCGTATTTGGCGGCTACGGTTTTCATCCGCTTTTTCGATTTCCGCAAATCAAGACCCCCTTCTGCCTTGCCGGAAAGTCCTGCCCGTTCCCTCACTAAGTCGATATGCCATTTGTGCAGATAAGAACGAAGTCCTTCCGCTGTGACGTGTGTTCTTTCTGCAATTTCTTTCAGCGTGAGAGCCGTGTCCTTATAAAGAGACAAGGCTTTCGCATATTTATCTTCTGTACGGAGAGAGGGTTTGTAGGTCCTTCCGTTGCCGGATAGTTCGCCTCTCTTCTTCTCTGGTCTGGCCTGTGCTTCCGAACGTTTCTTTCTCTTTTGTTCCAGTATATTTTTGTGATAGAACCTCAGATGCTGTTTGAAACCGCTTGGTGAGACATGGCATGCCCCGGCTATTTCGGGGATCGTCATGTCTGTCTTTTTATAAAGCTCCACTGCTTCGGCGTATTGTTTGGTGCAAGCTGGGGTCGCCCCACGATGGGTGTTGTCATTTATGCCCAACCAGTGGCGTACTTTCTCGCGCCAGGGAATGACTTCCGGTTCATGGATGCGCATGAAGTTGGCCAGTCCCGTTCCCTCCACTCCATATTTGCGGGCTATCTGCGACACATTCAATTCGATATCCTCCAGAGACAAGCATGCATCTATAGCCTTTTTATATCTGGCAAGCGACACCACATTGGGCTTTCCCTCGGACATGATCTTGACGGCATGGGGATTTTCTCCTTTCAAAGGAATGCGATGGCGGTGTAATACCAATTCGCGCCAGTAGCGGCGCAAGTAACTGCCGAGTCCTCCCGCTGAGACGTGACATTCCGTAGCTATCGTTTTCAGTGGCATGTCTGTCTCCGCATAAAGGGCAACAGCCTTGTCGTATTTCTGATGAAGCGCGTGGCGCCGCAGCAGAGCGGATCGCTGTCTCGGAGTCAATCCTATAGGATCCGGAAACGGATTCTCTTTTTCCAGTTGTCCCATTGGATTCGCTTGTTCATTGCTTTGCTGGGGATTCCTCACCGGCTCCTTTGTGGGATAATCTCTGTCTTTCATCTCTTGGTGGAATTGAATAGCCATACCTTTTCCCTCATGTTCTTAGTATAAGAGCTTTAGTGGAAAAGACAATAAAAATGCTCTGCTAAAAAGGAACATATCTTCGTAGGGCAAGTAATATATCTTACTTGGCCGAGTAAGATACTTAACTTGGTCCACGAACATATCTTACTTTGGTTCACGTAGGAAACATGAATTTTCCTCCTCGACTATCATCGCTCCGAACCTTCGTGAAGGTACTTGTTCCTGTATGTATAGGAGCATAATGTCCCTAATACCATAAAGACTACAGAAGGCTTGTGTAAGCTGTTTAATATATAGTGGGCCTCAATAATTTGACATTTATTATACTCTTTTTTCTGGTGTAAATATCTTGTTGTATTCATAACAAACCAATCGTGTAAATTTGAACTTCATGGCCAGATAGAATAAGTATTCTTTCCATGAAGGATAAATGTTGCGAAAACCTATAATACGGAAGGAATCTCGTATCATAGTCATTGATAAAATTTGTTGAATGCCCTGCTTCTTGTCCGGTTGATTAGAATTATTATATAGATTGTTGAAAAGCATCGGCAAATAACGCAGGATGATTTTTTCAGACAAGTCAGTTGTTATGGGGATGTAATGTTCAATATTGTATTTTCTGATAAGTCTTTTCTTTTCATCAACCAATTTTTGTAGATTGTTTGTTAAATAGGGCTTATAACGCAGCCTCATCAAACTACCTGCATTATTGATACGATATTGATATAATGCCTTTGGAATCATTATGATTGAAGACGCCTGTAGGACGCATTCATAATTAAAAACTGTATCTTCTCCGACATGCAGGTTTTTAATGAACCTTATTTTTTTATTGATAAGAAAATTACGTTTGAATACAAACCTCCAAGTATAACATAAATCGTTATTCATTTCTATTCTTGGATTCTTTTGAATAAAGTCCATAGGTTGCATGGCATGGTATGGTTTGAAATTCGGTATGTGTATCTGATGAGTGGGGAATGTAGAATAACCACATAAAGCCAAATCGGTTTTTTTATCCTCAATAGCATGAATTAATTCGGCATATAGATTATTTTCCACTTTATCATCTGGATCGAAAAAAGCAATATATTTTCCTTTAGCATATTTTATGCCGATGTTTCGAGTGGCACTTGGACCTTTGTTTTCTGATTGACGAATAAATTGTATTCTGTTGTCCTTTGCCTGGTATTCTTTCAGAATGTCGGGCGATGAGTCAGATGAACAATCGTCAACACAAATCACTTCTATGTCTTGAACTTCTTGCCTAAGTATGGAATCCAATCCTTCTCGTAGATAAGTTGCAACATTATATACAGGTACGATGATACTTAAAACCGGCATATAATTTCTTTTTTATATTTTTCATCATGGATGTCGCCCACTCCTACACCTGCATCGGCTTCATTGACATATTTGCTTGGAATGGGCACTTTGTGGCTCGCTCCCATTCTGTACCACTCGTATTCGATGTCGATATGACCGATGTCAATGGCTTGGTATCCTTTTTGGGCAAGGTTGTAAGCCATGACTGTGGCAGTAGGGCCTAAAGCCAGAAGAATGAGATATTCATTAGGAGAATATTTCTGAACTATTTTCATAATGGCATCATAGTGATCAAAGGCGTTTGTATTGGGTGCTAATATCCGTCGAATAGATTTGACATTGTCAAACAAATCATTACCGACACCTAATCGACTTTTTTCGCCTTCAATGAGCAGAATGTCTTTGTCTGCCCAGATTTGTTGTATGAGTTTAAAATAAAAGGCACACTGTGTTTTGTCGGCAAACATCATGTAACAACGGCTGATGAAAGCATTATGAAATATTCTTTTACGATTGATATACTTGTACCACGATTTCCTGTAAAATGCCAAATGAAGTTTCCAGTGGTTGCGCGCTTCTATATTGTAGAGGCTTAAGTCTGTAAATATATCCGGCAGGCATACGATGTGATTGGAAATAGGTACCGACAGTACCTCTTGCATTTTTTGTTGTAGTAACGGTTGTTGGGTTTGGAAAGCGAGTGCCTTTCCATTAGCTATCTTTATTTCGCCATCTCCTAAACGGCTGACCGAACAATGCGATTGGATGATGTATCGGATGGTTTCTTCAATGGATACAACGTGAGGAGCTATTACAACTTTTCGATATGGAATATCCATAAAGAGATAGAGTGAATTTCGAACTGTCAAGTAACAGTCGAATAAACAATTCCAAATGTCAACCAATAGTTTTTTCATATATATCTAATGTTTTAGATAAATACAGTCCCATTCCTTGTGCAAAAGGCATTCGATCAAATATTTGTGAATAAGAACCAATGCCTTTGGTATCTCCCTGTGCAAAATCTATCGTGCCATCTCGACGGGTAGCCTTCATAAGTGCTTTTTCAATTTTTATTGCGGCATTCAAGTAACGTTCATCACCAGACACTCGGTACGCATGAACGAACAACAATCCAAACAAGGCGCTGCCCGAAGATTCAAATCGTTCGTTAGGATTGAATACCAAACAACTGAATCCTCCATCTGCTTTCTGAAAAGGCAGCAGATGGTTACTCAAGTTTAGTATTCGTTTCTTGTTTCCAGGTAAATCGGCAGTTTCGATAAGTCCTAAGACATACCATCCCCATCCGCGTGCCCAATCAAATACTCCCAAGGGCTTATGTGAGGCTAAGTCGTATGCATGTGGGGGAAATACTTCTTCCCATAAGCAATGATCGTATTCTTCAATTTGTCGGATGGCTAAATCACTGAAATCGCATTGGTGTAAAAAGGGACAAACCAATCCGATGGTATCGACAAAGCGAATGTGAGGTAATGTTTTCCGATAAGGTATAGTCTGTTCAGTTTGTTGATAAGATATAAAGTGTTCTTTAATCTCTTTTTCTGTTTCCATATAAAGTGCATCTTTCTTTTTTAAGACATACGCCAATAGCGATTGGTCTATCTGCCAATTTTCTTTTATGAATAGCGAGGGGTGGCGTTTGACATACTCTTGGGCGTCCTGTTCGGGCAAGGATAAAAGGAGTCCGGCATCCTGCCAGCTTTGTATGGTGGTGGAACGATAGTTCCCTTTTAGCATATCCCAAAGGACTAACCGATCTTGATCCGTAATCTGTACGGTAGGGCTTTTGTATAGCCATTGGCGTGCCTTTTTTTCAACAGCTTGCTGCCATGCTTTGCGGTCTGTCCATCTACCAATGTGGATGCGACTTTGCCATTTGTATAGTTCAATAGTCCAATCAACGGAAAAGAATATAAGGGCTATTGTCCCTATTAAGGTGAGTATGTAAACCATTAGAATCATAATGTTTGAAGCAATTGTCCGGCTTGGAATGTCTTGGCTAAGTATCCCGGCATGAATGTACGGTAGTGTTTTCTAATCTCGTCCTCGTGTGTTTGCAACCATTGAAATGCTTTGAGCAGGTCGTTTCCCTGTTGCAGAGACTGCACGGGCAAGACATAATGCTCTTCGTTACCAAACAGGTCGCGGGCTATGCCACGTGCCTTTACCGAATAACCCATCACCAAAGTAGGTATTTGAGTGGAGTAGGCTGCAATGGAAGCGTGTGTGCGTGAGGCTACCAAAAAACGGCAACGGGAGATGAAACCTTTTAGTTCCTCGGCGTTATGATCTTCGATAAGAACGACACGACCGGTCCCTTTGAATTCGTTGTAGAGGAATTGCAATGGGATCCGATCGTCGTTATAGTTCCATACTACATGAGGAATCAATGCAATTTGCATATCCGTGGTGGCAATAATATAACGAATTAATTGTCGATAGTTCAGAAGTGTCATCCCTTTCGCCTTTTCGTGTTTTATAATCATAGGACTGACGTTAATGCCTACCGTATTACCTTCTGCAAAACCCTCGGGTAAAGTAAGGTCTGTACGGTTAAGCTGAAAAGCCGGATCAGGAAAGAGAGAGAGTTGTTGTATCCCTTTTTCTTTCATGGCTTCATACGTGATGCTTTCACGGGCAAAGATATGGGTGTAGGAACGTAAATCATTCAGTATATCGCCTTTTAGAACTTCCGGCTCAACGGAACATCCCCACAAGATAGTCTTTATCCCTTGTTTTCGAAGCTGTTTGTTGACCAAATAAATGAAAACAGGCACTCCGTAGCAATAATTGTCCCCACCGATAGACAAAGCATAACTATCTGAGTTGGCTTCTTGAAAAATAGAGCGAAAACTGGTACGGTCGAACGCTTCTTTGTCTCCGAAGCGATAACGTATAAAGGCTTTCCAGTACGCCAAACTGAGATGAGACATTGGTGCTTGTGCTGCCCGAAGAGTACAGATGGCGTCCAGACCGTATCTTTTGTCTTCATCCGGGTTGCTGGAAAATAGAGTAGCTGTCGGTATCATTTTTAGTGTCGAACGTACAATAGCTTCACATCCGTGGTTGCCACTACCTCCGTGAGGATATAATAAAAGTTTCATCTTTTGGCAATGATTGAAAAATAAATATAGAATATAGGATATAACCGATACAGAATGGACTGCTTGATCCAATTGCTGCACGAAAAGCATTGTGTAAAATCTTTCAATTTTTTTATTTCCGGTATCGCAAGAATAGTTCGTAGATAAGAGATTTTTTTATTTTGCAGACGTGGATAGAGAAAAATTCCATCGTATAGAATACCCCACAGTCGTTTGTACAGATAAGTCTGAGCCGTTGATGACCATAAATGATGTCTTTGATAAAAAGACTGTAATATCTTCCATTGTTGATAGTCTGTATCAAATTGTTTGGGACGAAACTTACTAGATAAGGTTCCGCTACCTAATATGCGATAATGATAATGACTTTCGTTTATGCACGCAATGGTGTGTGCATATTCCAAATATTGGTAGTTGAATAAAAGGTCTTCACCGTATGAAACTTGTGGGTCAAACAAAATTTGATGATGCTGTATGATGTTGTTTTTGTATAGTTTCACAATTGGTCCGTACAATAAGTTCTGTTCATTCAGCATTACAAAATAGTTTGTATGATTGCAGCCTAACTCGAAATTTAGTGACTGTTGAGGTATATAATCTATGCAATTCCCGTCTTTGAATTCCTGAGTCAATCCACATATTATCAAATCAGTTTCTTTCTCTTTCAAATTGTTTATCATTGCCGAAAGATAATCAACATCTACCCAGTCATCGCTATCAATAAAACAGATATATTCTCCCTTTGCTTGTTCCAATCCTTTGTTTCGAGCGGATGATACTCCTCCATTGGGTTGATGGACAATTATAATCCGGTTATCTTTTTCTGCCCATTGGTCACATATTTCACTACTACCATCCGTAGAACCATCATCCACTAAGATACATTCAAAATCTGTATAGCTTTGTTGGATAACCGATTGAATACAATTGTCTAAGTAGAGTTTTACGTTATATACAGGTATTATGATAGAAATCATCGTACGAATCCGATAGAATGAGTTTTTTGTTCTTTTTACTACAATTTCTCGTAGACTTTTTGTTCTAAATTCTTTAGAGCAAATTGTCTACCTTTTTCTTGAGATTTTTGTTTGTAATGCATTAAGCAGGTATTACTTGACAATAGGGTTTTAAGTCCTTCGTATAGCGATGTGCCATTGTTGTCAACGATAAGTCCAAACTCACCATTTTCTCCTAATAATTCTTGCATACCAGCACAGCGAGTTGTAATAATGGGCAAGCCTAAAATTAATGCTTCTGTGATTACTGTACTATATCCTTCTGCCCGCGATGAACAGACAAATAAATCGGCTTTTGCCAAGTAAGGATAGGGGTTGGTGTGAAATCCGCTTAGTCGGACACATGTTTCTAAATGGTGTTGCTTGATGTACTGTTCCAATTTTTCCCTGTCGGTTCCTTCTCCCAAAATATTTAGTGAGAAACGAAAACCTTCGTCTTTTAATCTTTTGATGATAGGAAGCAATCGGTCGTAACCTTTTTGTGGTACTAATCTTCCCATAGTGACCATTATCAATCCTTGTTCTAACCAGCAAATTGGATTGATAGATTTGTCTGCTAGTAGTTTTATTTTGTTTTCATCAATAGGATTGTAAGTGACTGTGCTGTTGGGATGGGAAAACAATAGGTCGAAACTTGTTTTTACATCCAAAGAGACAGAAGTAACCTCGTCGAATTGTTGATAGGACTCTTGTTCTTCTTGACAGCTTCTGTATGCTATAGTTGTCCAATGATTGTTTTTTAAATCAGTATGTACCCAAGCGATCTTTTTAGATAGCTTGTTGTTAGATCCAGAAACGATTCGGGTGGCATATCCTTCAATAAAGGCTACTTCGGTGTCGTAATTCCCTTTGACAAAAAGAGCGTAAAACAATTTGGCAGAAAAGTGATGATAGATTAGGTGTTTGAATTTATTAATGATCTTTTTAGTTATTCGTCTCCAGCAATTGTCTTGGTCGCTAATTGGATGGAAGATGTAGTTGTAATGAATTTGCTCGGGATACTCTTTTGTTACATCATCTTTGGTCAGACTATATAATGTAATGTTGAACAATGTATAATCAATATGAGTTAATAGCGTCAGCAGAATTTGTTCAGCTCCTCCACCATAAAGTCCGTTAGTAAAGAAAAGGATCTTTTTTTTCATCGAGTTAATAATGTTTCAATTGGTTTCATCAATACTTCCAAAGTAAATTCCTTCCCTCGTTTGATTACCTTCTCTTTGTAATGTGACAATTGCTCTGGATGGTCGAGTAGTTGTTTAATACCTTCAAACAAGGTCGCTTCCGAATTCTCTGTAATGATGCCATACTTTTCTCCTTGCAGAAGTTCATTCATACCGGAGCAATCAGTGGTCACAACCGGAAGCCCCAAAATAAGTGCTTCAGTTACCGCAGTACTATACCCTTCGCTGATTGAAGAACAGACAAACAAGTCGGATTGTGTCATAAAGGCGTATGGATTTGTTTGGAATCCCCATAGAGTAACACAATCTTCCAACTGTTTTTTGCAGATATAATGTTGAAGCATTTCACGTTCTTCACCATCTCCCAATATCCATAGTTCGAAAGCGTATCCGGATTGCTTCAAACGTAAAGCGATGTGGAGCAACCGGCTGTATGCTTTAACTTTGGTCAGTCTGCCAATGCTGATTAATCGTATTTTGCTTTTGGAAGGCAAAGGTTCGTATTGCTTTCCTTTTTTTATAATGTCTTCGTGATCTATAGGGTTGTAAATAGTCTTTACTAAGCTTTTTACTAAAGGGAAAGCTTTTATAAAGGCTTTTTGGACAGTAACAGAAACTGTGACAATTTGGTGATATCGGCTATATGTCTGTTCTTCATTCTGTTTATTCTTAAATATAACATTAGTCCAATGATGTTTTTCAAAATCAGTGTGTACCCAAGCGATCTTTTTGGCCTGTTTATTAGTAGAATGTGCCAATAGTTTAGTTGCAAATCCTTCCACAAAAGCGATCTCCACGTCTGCATGATGTGGAACAAACCATTTGTAAACCAATCGTAACGGAAGCCACGAATAGATTAATTTGTATTTGAGTTGATAAATCAGTTTCCTTATTCCTTTTATTTGTTCTGGATTGGGCAATATAGAAGTATAGTGAACGTATGGCTTTACATCGTTTACATATTTCCCGCAATCTACGATGCAACATAGTGTGACATCAAATTTGTTCGAGTCGAGATGTTGCAACAAGGTGGTCAATACCTTTTCTGCCCCACCGCCAGATAGGGATTCGATGAGGAAAAGAAGATTATTTAATTTGCTTTGCATAAGAATTTAATATGAACTTGTAAAGACATAATAATTTCTTTTTCCAATTCCAAATGTTGACTGGAATACAATTTAATATTTGGATAGATTGATGAATATTTAATGCTGCTGAAAAATAAGTATACAAATCAAAATCAAGTCTTTGTTGTATTATTTGCTCATCTTGTTGTTTCATGGGGAATTCATCAATAATCCATTGATAATACTTTAAAGCAGCTTTGGATTTTTCTACATTCCAACATGAGCTTGAAGAAATGTTATTTTCACTTTTCCTATAAACTATTAGGCTTTCTTCTGTTGATGCAATTCCATTGTTGTTGCAGAAAAGTAAGATGGAAGCATCATCAGCATAATAACCTGCCGGATAAATTTGATACCCTCCTAATTGTTGAATATGTTGTGTCCTATAAAAAAATTCCGATATTGTATGTTTTCTTTTTCCAATAATAGTATTTGAAAGGAAATCAGCAAATGTTTCATATTTAGGAAACAAGGGAGATTTTCCTATGTTTGTATTGGTTTTACTGTCAATAAGGAGCGTTCTTGTTTTAAAGACATTGCATTGTGGATGGCTTTTAACTAAACCAAGCATCGTTGCAATGAAATTCGGTAGCATAATGTCATCATCGCATAGTAGTACAAAAAAATCACCATTAGCATAGGAAAGACATTTGTTCCAATTTAGGACAATGGAGGTTTTCCCTAAATTGTCCTCATTTTTATAGTATCTGATACGTTTGTCGTTATATGTAGAAATAATTTCCTCTATGTTCTCAGGAGATTTGTCATTGACTATGATCAGTTCGAACTTTGTGTAAGTTTGATTTAAAACAGAGTCAATGGCTTCTTTTAAATATGTAGCTTTGTATGCAGGTATTCCAATCGATACGAGATCTTTTGTCATTTTTTATAATTTGAAATAAGTGTGAGAAATTTGTATCTTCAATATGGTTTCCTTTTTAATCTTTCCTTAATTATGAATTCATATGTCCAATCTCCCAAAAGTATAGATGGTTGAAGTTTATTCCATTTATTATAAAAACTCAGCGACATGAAAAATACTATATTGTGAATTAGGATATTGTGACTTTTTTATCTTTCTATTAGTTGAAAAACGATTAATAAATGAACGTTCATAACTGAAAGAATGATTTTTTTGTCGTATCTTTAATTCTTTAATTAGTTGTATAGTGTTATCTTGAGATCGATCATCGCAAATAATTATTTCATCTATAGGTAATGTTTGATTTAGAATAAATTCTAATTGTTTTTTGATATATTTTTCATCATTAATAGGTGCAAAGTGCGACAGATAATTTCATGCTGATTTAATATGTTTTAATTTCTTTCAACCAATTTTCTCTGATAAGAGAAGACTTAATGGGAATATCTTCTGCAAATACATTACCGAAGCAATCTTCCCCTTGAAGTACATTGAATGTCAATTGCGACTTTTTTGTTGTGTAGCACTTTACATTTCTTTCCGCCACATCAAAAACAATTTTATATTCTCCATTGGATAGGGTGTAAGGAGGAATCTCGAAAGTAAAGTGGTAACTTCCCGGTTCTAGCGATGTCTTTTTGTTCTCATCATTGTAGTCGGCTCGTGCCAGTGGGTATTGGAAGATGCTATATAGATTAAATCCAATAACCAAAGAAGGAATATGTTTCTTTACGCATATTTCAAATTCTATTTTAATAGTAGAAGAATTGTAGAATATGTTTCCATCGCTGGATGAAACAGAGGCTTTTTTCAAATAGAGTATTTGTTTGTTTCCGTCAGTTCCTTCAAATGAGTTTTGAATGATTTCATCACTTTGATAAGTACGGATGGTATCGGATATGCTTCCCATATATTTAACCTTCCCATTTTCCAATAATACTCCACGTGAACATAGCCGTTGCATACTACCCATATTATGACTCACAAACAACACCGTCCTCCCTTCGCCTTTCGACACGTCCTGCATCTTGCCGATAGCTTTCTTCTGGAATTCGGCATCACCTACGGCAAGTACCTCATCTACTACCAGTATTTCCGGTTCCAGAAAAGCGGCTACGGCAAAGCCCAGACGGACGGTCATGCCGCTGGAATAGCGTTTTACGGGGGTATCTACATAGCGTTCCACACCGGCAAAGTCGACTATCTCGTCCAACTTGTGGGAGATTTCGTGGCGAGTCATGCCCATGATGGAGCCGTTCATGTAGATGTTCTCACGGCCGGTCAGTTCCGGATGGAAACCGGTACCGACTTCCAAGAGAGAGGCAATGCGGCCACGGGCACGGATGGCTCCGGTGGTAGGGGAGGTGACACGCGACAGAAGTTTCAACAAGGTGGACTTCCCGGCACCGTTTTTTCCGATAATGCCTACTACATCGCCTTGATGCACATCGAAGGTGATGTCTTTCAACGCCCAGACATATTCCGACGCGCCTTTCTTGCTGCGGTCGTTGGTTTCGCCTATCTTCAGATAGGGGTCTTCCTGGCGGAGAATGGTCGTTTTCCACCAGCGGTTGAGGTCGTGGCTCAGTGTGCCGGTGCCGACCAGACCGAGTTTGTAGAGTTTGCCCACATGGTCAAACCGGATTGCTATATCGTTCATTCTTATTCTCTTTTTTTAATTCTGCTGCTTACACTGTATCCATAAAATTGCGTTCCACCCGGCTGAAGATGACTACTGAGCAGAACAGGGTGGAGAGCATAAACAAAGTGCTATATGCCAATCCGCCCCAATCAAGTGAACCACACCCCATGCAGCTGTATTTAAAGGTCTCGAATATGGGGGTCAACGGGTTGAGCGCGATGATGTCACGGTATTTTTCCGGAGCTGCGTTTAGCGGATAAATGACCGGAGTGGCATACATGAACAGTTGCAGGCCGAAGGTGACCAACTGGGTGAGGTCACGGTATTTGGTGGTCAGCGCCGATACGATCAACCCCCACGACATGGCATGGAATGCAATCAGAAATGTCAGGAACGGAAACAACAGCAGGGCGGCATTGACATGCAGTGAAGCTCCTTTCACATAAAAATAGAGATACATGGCAATGAACAACAACAATTGTATTCCGAACTTGATTAGGTTGGAGGTGATGCCGGACAACGGCACGACCAGACGGGGGAAGTAGACTTTGCCGAACACGCCCGCATTAGCCGTGAACACATTGGAGGATACGTTGAACGCGGAACTGAAATAATTCCACAGCATGATACCTGCCATGTAGAATAAAGGCTGTGGTACTCCGTCCGTCGAGATACCTGCCAGGCCACCGAATATGAACATATACATCACGGTAGTGAAGATCGGTTGGATGAGGAACCAGAGAGGACCCAGAATAGTTTGTTTGTACACGGTGACAATGTCGCGTTTCACGTACATATAGTATAGGTCACGGTACCGCCATATACCTTTCAGATCTATATCCAGCCATTTTTTCTTTGGCTTTATTTCTATTGTCCAGTTTTCTTTAGTCATTTTTTGAAATCTTGTTTTTTAGTAGCGTTTGTCCAAATAGAGCACACAGTGCTGCTGTTTGTGGTCGCTCCAGGGATTGGAAACCAGTTGGTAACAATTCACTTGGAATGCAGGTGAACAGAGTGTATAATCTATTCGTAAAAAATCGCCCCAGCGTTGGTAGCTGCCTTTCCATGTCCGGCCGGCCTGGAGGAAGCAATCCTGCAGTGACCGGCTGATTTTCCGGTAAACATACGAAGCCGGTATATCGTTGAAATCACCGCACACGATGACCGGGTAAGGACTCTCGGCAATGGCGTTTGCCAAGAGATCGGCTTGCCGGTTACGCCGGATGGCGTGGTGGCGCATCGTCTGGAGTCTGTCTTTCATTGAGGATGATTCATTCATGCCAGTAGTTTGCAGATGGACGTTGAATAACCGGAAAGTTTGCCCTATCATCCGGATATCCGCTTGAAGCATCTTATTGTAGCTGTCCGGGAAGTAGTACTCTTGAACGTTTCCGACAGGCCAGCGGCTGAAGACGGCCAGATTAAGAATTTCATCCTCCCGCGAGTTGATGATGCAATAGGGGTAATCGGGAAAAGCAGCCTGGATGGTGTCCCATGCCAGAAGATTGGTATGGGGACGTTCCTGCAGACAGACGATGCCGGGCTGCAGGATACGAATGCTATGGGCGGCTTTCGCCAGGGTGTCTTTGTTCAGTCTGAACCCTTCGGCATTCCAGCAAACCAGTTTTAGCTGATTGGAATCTGGCACTTCTTCTCTATGTAGGAAATGAAGCGGAAAGTAACCGGATAGAATAGGTGAACTACCTAATAGCAAAAGCAAGTAAAGCATCCACCAACGATTATGTTTCCAAAGCAGAATCGCGAAAATAATCCCATCGGCTATACATATAGGAATCGCCGATAGACTGATGAAGATAAGATTTCCGGCCCACTCGGGAGTGAAGCAGGGGAGAAATATCAACAGCAGTGTCAGACCGCACAGGATACCTCCCGACAGACAGTTAAATACGCGCATTGTTAGCAATCAGACCTTCTAAAGCTTCGAGTTGTCTTCGGGTCAACCTCAATTGGTCAAGCATGGGCCGGTAACGCTCCAAATGGTGCAGGTCCGTACCCACAAAATCGTACATTTTTTGTTTTAACAGCTTTTCGCTGACCACTTTGGGGTGCGGGCCATAGTAACCGCTCAGTGACATCAGATTGAGTTGAAAGCTGTAACCTTTCTCTTTCAGCAGAAGGTAATCTTTTTCTTCCATGTACAGGTAACGCTCCGGGTGGGCGATGACCGGTTGATAACCGGCATTCCATACTTTCATCAGGATATCCGGCAAACCGGGAGGAGGGTACATGTAGGATGTCTCGACCAGCAGGTGGCTGCTGCCCAAAGGCAGCACTTCTCCATCCAGCTTGTTTGTAAAAGCGGCATCCATCATATATTCGGAAGACAGCCGTAGATCCAACGGGCCGGAATAGGCCGCCTTCAACGCGTCGAGCTGTTGTCGCAGCTTCTTGTTCGGTGTGGGATAATCCTCCATGATATGGGGGGTGAGCCACACTTTCCGCAACCCTATGGATTCCATATAGCGCAGCAGGGACAGACTGGCATTTATGTCGGGCGAACCGTCGTCCACTCCCGGAAGAACATGGGAATGGACATCGGTCATACCCTTCATTAAACCAGAATTAATCAAATTGTATTTGGACTTGAATATACCAAACATCCTACTTCTTTTTTGGGGGGATTTTAGGATTTCTTTCTGAACAGCCGTTTCCAGCATGATTCGGAACCATCCACATAACCATAGCCGTAGCCGTAACCATATCCATAGCCTCCGTATCCGCCTGTCTTTACTATGGCCCCGTTAAGTACCAACGACATGTTGTTCAGTTGTCCGCTGCGATAAATTTTTTCCACTTCCGGTAACATGCGGCGGTCCAGTTTGCCAACCCGTACCACGAAAATGGTCAGGTCGGCTATGCGGTTGGTAATGGCGGCATCGGCCACCACTCCTACAGGCACATTGTCGACAAAGATATAGTCATAACGGTTGCGCAGTTCGGTTATCAGTACTTCCAGTTGTTCGCTGAGCAATAGCTCTGACGGGTTGGGGGCGATGGGACCGGCCGGAATGAAATCCAGATTTTCACAGATCTCGTTGTGCTTGATGATTTCATCCGTTGTGGCCTTGCCTGCCAGAAAAGAGGTCATTCCTTTTTCCTTTGTGTGGAGGCGGGTATGTGAAGTCAAAGTCCCTTTACGGATATCCATGTCAATCAGGATGACCTTCTTGTCGGTTTGCGCGAAGCTGGCTGCCAGATTGCTGGATACGTATGTCTTGCCGGCACCCGGTCCGAACGAGCTGAAAGTGACGACTTGCATGTTCTTTGACTTGACACGCATAAAATCCATGTTGGTGCGTATTATGCGGAAGGCTTCCGATACAATGTCACGCCCTTGGGCACGGACAGCGATGCCATGTGCCGTTTCTTTATGCTCTGTTTTCCCTTTGGATGAATCCTTGGGTATTTCGCCCAGGAAAGGAACGGTTACAGCATCCTCGATGTCCTTGCGGTTGCGTATACGGGTATCGAAGAACAGGAACAATAGCAGGACAATTGCCGGCAGGGCGATTCCTTTCATGACACCTGCCATGATCATGCTGCGTCCGTTGGGAGAAATCGGAGCATCCCCTCCTCCAGCAGGATCGAGCACACGGGCGTCAGTTTCGGTGGTGGCCTGGCTCAGCGCATTTTCTTCGCGTTTGTTCAGCAGATAGAGGTAAAGTTCCTCTTTGATGCGTTGCTGACGTTCGATAGAAAGCATTTGCTGCTGTTGTCTAGGTATGTTGGTTACCCGCCACTGGGCTTCTCCGGCCCTGCTTCGTGCCTCGTTCAGTTTCACGTCGATGCTGACAATCATATTGTCGATGGCCCGGATGATATTCTGCCGCATGGCAATCAGATTCTTGTTCAGTTCCTGGACGATGGGATTCTTGTCGCTGCTTCCTTCTATCAGTTTGTCCCGTTTCAACTTGTTGGCATTATAGGCCGTTATCTGGGTTTCAATGTTGATGTCGGCTATGCCGGTGTTTGAAGGGATAAGCTCGGTTTCTTTGGACGGGTCCACCAGGTAGCTCTTGATGTAGCGTGCCATGCGTGCCTGTAATTCCAGTTCCTGAGTGGTCGAGCTGTACTGCCGTTTGTCTGACATGGACATGGAAGCGGCTGAACCGATATCGATGATGTCATTGTTCTGTTTGTAGGACTGAAGTTCGTTTTCCACGCCTCCCAGTTCTTTTTCGATGATGACCAGACGCTCGTTGATGAAGCTGGAGGTATTGATGGCTATCTGGTTCTTGTCTTTGATAGTCTCTTCATTATACACTGTAATCAGCATATTGAGCACATCTTCGGCACGGGCGGTGGAGTAATCACGGAGTGACAGGTAGAGGATGGAGGCGTCATTCTCAGCTTGGCTGATGTTCAGGTTGCTTCTGAATAGGCTGGCCATTGTGTCCGTACTCTGCCGGCGTATCGTAATCGGTGTGTTGAACCACTTGTCTGTATAATATAAGGTGGGTGAGACCACTATTTTTCCTACGGGCGACTGGATGGTGTCACCCAGATTGGCCGTCAGCGTTATACCTGTGGCGTCTGTCGAGAAATCGGACAACCGGACTTGCTCCCTGTTCAGGGTTCTGACTGTCAGGCTGAAATCAAGATGGTCTTCTTCTTCCGGAAACGAGACTTTGACAGGGGCTTGTGTATAAAGTTCCTCCTCACGCAAGTCATCCATGATGAGGTAGCATACATTGGCGTGAAGACGGTTCACCACATCGCGCATGAGTTTGTGTGACTGGAATTGCAGGATTTCATTGGATACGTTGGTATATGAATAGGTGTTAAAACGGTCCAGCCCGCGGCCGATGTTGTTTGAATAGGCGTCCTTTATCATGACGGTGGCCGACCGTGAATAGATAAAGGGAAGTTTGGCATATTGATACCATGCGTATCCGCCGAACAAACTGACAGACAGTATAAACCAGTACCAGTTGGACAACAGGTACATGACGATGTCAATGGGGTTGATGTTGAATCCTCCGCCACTTGTGGCCTTGTCTCCCGACAAGTCTTTTTGTTCACTCATTCTTATCATGTCGTTTCTTTTTTTATTTGGTAGTTAACAACACCAGTGAGGTGATTGTGGTGATAAAGGACAGGATCATACTCCACGTGCTCAGTTTTCTCTGGGCCTGTTCGGTGGCCTTCATGTTGGTGGGTTCTACGTAAACGATGTCATTCTGTTGCAGGTAATAGTAAGGCGATGTGAAGATGTCTTTACTGCGGATGTCGTGGAACAGGATTCGTCGCTTGTTCCCATATTCGCGGATGACGGCGATACGGTCCAGACGGGAGCGGGGGGTCAGGTCTCCGGCCATGGCAAGAGCCTCCAGAAGAGTGATGCGGTCGCCTTTCACTTCAAAGGTTCCTACATGTCCAACTTCTCCCAGCACGGAAAATTTGAAGTTAAGGAAATTGACGGTGACCATAGGATCTTTCAGCAATTCTTCGTTGATCAGTCGTTTCTTGATCAGTTCGGTTAACTGGCGGCGGGTCAGTCCTTCCACATGCAGTTGTCCCAGCACGGGAAAGTCTATATTCCCGTTGATGTCCACTAAATAACCTTTTTCTTTTTCGTCACTTAATGCTCCCACTTCATTGTTGGAAATGGTTCCGTCCGCTTCTACGGAATAACTTCTGCTTCCGGACATATTGAAAGGTAGGGACAGTTCCGGGTTTTTGCTGTTCACAATAATGCTCAGTCTGTCATCCCTATGGATGATGGCTTCATATTTCTGGACCATAGGGTATTCCTGTAGTTCATCCATATCTTGTAAATAGACAAAATCTTTGCGTGAGGCGCACGAACTAAAAATGACCATTGCCAGCAGGCAGGCCAGCTTGATTGTTTTATCCATTGTTTTATAATTAATTGTTTTTTATTCTTTTATATGAATGACTTGGTCACATCGCTCCATCAGTCGTGGATCGTGTGTCACAAATATTAAGGTGTTATTTTTGCCCCATTGCAGCAAATTGTCCATGAGGCGTGTGGTGGTCCCGGTGTCAAGAGCCGATGATGCCTCGTCAAACAGCCAGATCCGCCCGGGACGCAACAGTGCGCGGGCAATCGCGATCCGTTGGGCTTGTCCTTCAGACAGGCCATATCCATGTTCCCCGATTCTAGTATCCAGTCCTTCCGGCAGGCTGAACACAAATTCAGCGCAGGCCAGCCGGATGACTTTATGCAGAGTCTCTTCGTCTGCTCCCGGACTACCCAGCCATAAATTCTCACGGATGGTACCGCTCAGCAACGTGTTTCCTTGGGGCACATAGACGAAGTTGATGCGTAAATCGGGGGTCACACTGAGTGTCCGCCCGTCATCAGTCGTTAAATCGATACGGCCTTTTTCCGGATAGACCAAAGCGAGTATCAGCCGGATAATGGTCGTCTTTCCTGTTCCGGTAGGTCCGGCTATGGCAGTGGAATTTCCCGGATGAAAGGTAGCAGTAAACCGGTCGAGCACCGGCTGTCCCTCTTCATACCCAAAAGACACTTCCCGGAAGTCCAGTGTCAGCGGCTGGTCTATGTAGACAGGGTGCTCGTCCGGTTCCACATCTTCAAAGAGGGCCATCAGCCGTTCCACGGAAGTCCATCCTCGTACCAGGCTGGGAGGGATGGATATTAGCCCTAGAAAAGGTCCCTGTATCTGTCCGACCAGTTGAAGAAAGGCTGTCATTGTTCCGAATGTTATTTCGTGGTTATGTAGTTGGAATATTCCCCATAGGAACGCACACAAGTAGCCTCCGCCGAATGTGATTCCCATCACGCCTTGTGTGAAGGTGGAGAACTTGATCTGTTCCATTCCTAATTTGAACAACTTTTCTTGTGTCTCATGCAGCTTCTGCTTCCGGTAGCCGGTAGCCCCGAGCGAGCGGACCAGAATCCGTTTGGACAGATTCTCCTGCATGACGGTGCCCATCTCGCTGTTCATCTCTTTTTGGGCGCGGCTCAGTTCCCGGACCTTCCGGAAATAGATTTTCGATAATAAGACAAGAGGGGTCGCTCCCAGTATGAACCAGGCCAAACGGGCGTCAAGAATCCACAAATAGAGAAAAGAGCCTGTCAGCTGCAAGCCGGTAACCAGCAGGTTGGGCAAAATTCCCATTCCCATTCCTAATACTTCGGAGGCGTCACTACCAATGCGGGTGAGCAGGTCTCCCGTGTGCCATTTTCCTGCTCCTTTCCATGAACACATCATCAGGGCGTCGGACAGCGAATTTTGCATGCGGATGCTGATGCGCATATTAATTTTGCCAAAAATCCAAGGAGATACAAGTTTTATCCCCATACCTGACAGGAAGGATAAGACTACTATTGTGGCTACCAGGTAAATATTCCCTTTCTGTGCTCCGGTAGCCACATCGATGATCCATTTGGACATGGCTACATTGACCAGCGACATGACTACTCCGAAAATACCCGAAAAGACAGAGAAGCTGATGAGCCAGTGGTATCCTTCTGTTACCTGCATAACCCATTTGAAAGCTTTCCGTCCTAATTGATATGTATTGCTCAGATTCTTCCGTGTGAGCTTCTGCAAAAACTTTTTCAGCAATTCTTTCATTTCCCTTTTATCATTTCCTTGAAGCGTAAGAGGGCTAATCCGGACAGCCACCAGAAAGTTTCATCAAAGGCATAGCCTGACGATAAGTGCATTTTGTGAAAGACCCGCTTCAACGTGTATCGTTTGTTCGCCCATTTCCCGGAGGGACGTTCACCGTAACGTTCGTCTCCATGTCCAAAATTGCCACTTTCCCAGATCTCCTGCATTAACTTATCCGGACAGAGACTGGTACTGAATGGTAAAAGGTCGGCCGGCACGCCAAGATATTTTATTAATAGGGCATAAAGCAGCCGGTTCCACCGGTGAATGTGCCATTTATGGCAGATACGCTCCAGTTCGTTTTTGTTTGTAACAGAATGCAACGCGTTAAAAGCCATGGCTACATCACACAATTGTCGTAGTCCGATTCCTTCATTGATAAGATGCTTCAGTATGTGGGTGGAAAGTAATAGATGATTCGCTTCGCTCGGAAGTTTGCCCTGGCTGTTGGCAAAGACTTCCGCTTCCCATTGGCGGATTTTCTTTTGGAGGAAAGGGTTGTGCAACTCGATCAGCCTGCTGTGATGTTCAACCAGAACTCTGTTTATCAGACAGGAAGCCTCACCGTTGGCTCCCCTTTTTACCGGTAATCCTAATTTTTCCATCCGTTGGTTGGCCTCTTCGGTTTGTGCCTCGTTTCCGAACCACAGATCGATGTCTCCGGCTATGCGATGTTCCGGATGTGGGTAAAAGCCGGCTAACCCTATCCCTTTTAGCAACAGGAGAGGGATAGAAGGTGGCTGTGCATAAATTTGTTGCAGGCCTTTAAGCGTTTCCCGGTGTTGCCGGTTCACCCGTTCCAAGGTGTCAACTTCCACCATCCAGCCAAGTAATACCTTCCGGGGAGGTACGGCTTCATCCGGCAACAGGCGGATGCCGTCGTAAATAATGCCTTGTACGGTTTGTTTTCTTGCCATGCTGTGAATTTCATTCCATTCCTTTTCATCCAGAGGAAAAAGGGCGGAACAGTCTTCCTGCCGGTCCCACAGTCCTTGCCTTAGCAAAAGCATGAAAGCCTTTTGTAATGGGGCTGAGATCATCTTTTTGTCTTATTCTATGGCTAAACCGGTTTCTAACCATTGTCGGCACAGCTCGTTGGCATCGTTCCGGGCTGTATCCTTATTTACTTCATATTCATTGCACAGCAGTGCTCCGGCTTCATCTGCCGTGAATTCCTTGTTCTCCAATTGTTTCCATAACCAGGCGGCTGTCTCATTCATGGAATAGACCTGTGCCATATCCATGGCTTCTGAAAATGGGTTGACAATCATATATTCTCCACCTACTTGGCGAAGAATTAAATTAGGATTGAGTCTCATTGTCTTTATATTATTGCATTATCCTATTATAGTTAAAATTACATCGACCTTCACAGGCAGATGTAATGGGGAATAAAATGTAAGTTCATTTATTATCCTCTGATAATATAGGGTCTTGAACTTACTTGATCTAACATTTTTTACAGACCCGGCGCTTCTCGCGAAGAAAACGGATCTTTCTTCTAACATTTCTTATTGTCTTGTTTGTCATATCTGAATTGAACAGGTTGCTGTTCACCAGTTTATACCCGTGGGACGGACCATGCCGGCTTGCAGCAGCTGCATGATAAATCCTGCGGCATCTTGCGATGCGGTGTCCTTGTCCACTTCGTATTCCTCCAGAATTAACTGTACCAGATGGCTGAAGCTTTCTGTCTCTTCGATATGCTCCCAGATAAATTCTCCTGTTCCGGTCAGGGTGACCATTCCGTTGAACTCCCGGGCGGTCTGTCCGGAAGGAACCAGTACGATTTCTCCGGCTATGTTTCGTTTGATGAATTCTTTGGTTCTTTTCATCTTTTGAAAAAGCGGTATGTTTTGATGATGGTTTCGCGTAAAGGAATTATGTTCAGCCATACGTGGGCGAAGAATTTCCACCGGAAATTTTCCGGAACTATCCATTCCCCTTTCCGCTTCACCTTGGTGACGACGGCGAAAATCTGTTCTCTCTGAATTGGGCCTTCGATGACAGTCTGGGCGTCACCGATAAGATAATATTCTTCTTTTTTAACATTATAAATACGGTGCATGACATATTCACCGTTGCTCCGCTGATAGAACACCATATCTCCTTTCCGGAGTTCACCGGAGGGTCTTTCCAGGCAGATGTGGTCTCTTGCGTGGATCAAGAATGGAGCCATGCTGCTGCCCGAAATGATCATGCTCACCTGCTTTCCTTCCTCAATAAGGGTACGCAGCATGGATATGTATTCTTTTGTATCGACAACTTTCATAATGGGGTGTATTCTATTTATCGGATAATTCCCAGTTCAGTCAGATACCGATGTAGGGTGAAGGCTGCTTCCGGATTCATGTTGCACGCATAGGTGCTGATGCTTGTCTGTCCGGTCAAAATCAGCAGATCGTCGAGTGCTTTGCGAGTGAGTTTCGGATTCCACCAGTTGATTGTAACCTGCGAGCAGAGAGCCTTGAAATGCTTCAAGACTGTCTGGGGACGGATGGCGTTATCGGGTGCCTGTTCGATGAAGACGATGGTCTTCAACGGGTGGCGTTCATTGTGGCAGATACCGCTGGAACCGCATACAGGCCATCCCGTTATCTCGTAGCCGCCGTTTGGAACAGGACAGAGCAGGGCACGGTCGCCATTAAGTACCCGGGTGTCGGGAATATGCCGGCACCACAGGGCGGCATGTGTTGATTTGCCAATGCCGCTGGGACCGCTGAACAGGATGGCTTGCCCGCGATAATCCAGAAAGGCACAATGCAGTATGTAGCATCCCCGGGCAGACAAAGGACGTTCCAGACAAAGGCAGGAAATGAACAGGGTATCTGTTTGCAGTTCTCTTTTCAGCCCTTCGATGAAATAGATGTCGGCATTCCTTTCGTCTTTTTCCTGATAGAGCGCATAGCAGGCGTTCAGATTTCCTATAGCCAGCAGGCGTGTTTCCCGTTCTTCCTTTCGGAAGATCACGATGTCGTTGCGTCGGAATATGGCCTGCCAGTCGTTGGACGGCAAAGGCAGACGGCCGACAAAATGGAATGTATAGTGCCGGTCTGCCCTTTTATCAGCGGGTTTACGGTCGAGGAACAGACGGCTGTTAACAGGAATCTCCTGTTCTGTCACTCCCGACAATTCAATTGTCAGCGGGCCGATATTCAGTCTCACAATCTTCGGTTTTTAGTGTGTTATGGAGGGATAATCCGTAATGATCTGTTCTTTGGCTTTCGCCATCTGGCAAAGATAGTCCATGTTTCCGGTGATTGTCTTTTCACAGTGTGCGGCGGCATAGCATACATTGCATACGGGACGAAGGTGGCAACCCTCGCATTCGGTATGGGATACCAGTTCCTTGGCTTCCTCTAAAAGTTGCCGCCATGCGGTTGTCATCGGAACCTTTTTCAGGTCAACGGCCGGCCGGTCCATCATCACACAGGGGGTGAGGATGCCTTGCCAGTTGATCCAGCATGAACTCTTGGCGGCTCTGCACTCCAAAGAGCAGGCTTGGGTTCCTTCCACACGGGCAAGCGTATATTTTAAATTGTGCATGTATCGTGCCATGTCATTCCCTTTTTTGTACTCCACATATTGCATCTCGATGCGGGCCGCTTTGTCGGCATCCAGCCTTTCAGCTGGAATGTTACGCAGACTTCCGCATTCGGGGCGGGAGAGGGGAAACATGTATGAGTTAACTTCTGCCGGAATGTCCAGCTGTCGGGTCAGACGGATGATCTCGTCGTAATCCTTTTCATTCTTTCGTACGATACTTACGTTCAGTTTCACATCGATGCCTGCCTTTTTCAACCGTTTCAGGGCTTCCACGCACAGGGTGTATCCTTGCGGATTGTGGCACAAGCGTCCGTAGGTTTCTCTACTGCTTCCATACAAGGTGACGTTTATCCGCCGCGGCTTGTGGGTCTGCAAGATGCGTACCATTTCGTTGTCGATAAGTGTGCCGTTCGTATTGAGAGTCAGGATGAATCCCATTTCGCGCAGCCGGGTGTACAGCTCCTTGAAGTGTGGGTAGAGCATCGGTTCACCTCCGGTGAGGAGGATGAAGAGTGTACCCATGTCCTGAAGTTGTTCCGCCCAGTCGAGCCATTGTTGCAAAGGTAATAATCCTCCATGCCGTTCCACCACGTTGCGTTCGGTGTGTATGAAGCACATGTCACAGTTGAGCGTACAGGTAGGAGTCAGCTCGAAGTTGGCAGTGATCGGGACATGGTTCTGATTGGCTTTGTTCACCAATGCCCGTTCCACAGGATTTATGTCTTGCAGGGATTCCAAGGGAGTAATGTTTGTTTATATCTTATTTACAAATTGTTTCGCTTGATAGACAGATGATGGTATTCTCATTATTTACCCCATAAAGTATATGTTAACCATCCATACCCGGTTGCTATACAATAGTCTATTGTTAAGTGATTAGAATGGGCTGTGTAAGTTGTATGATTACTGATCATGCTGGGTGAAGATTTAGATAATTACAGCTCGTGTGAATGTGAAAGTTAAAGGTTCCCTATAACCTATTCGCTAAAAAAACTACTGGATAGGTTATAAGGGAAAACCAATATTTTCATTAAAAGCTCAAGACTATCATGAATGATTACCTATAATAATTTGATCTAGTTTATAAACAATGATAGAATTTCCTTTGGTCTTATAAGCGAATAAGCGTTCTTTACTTGGGTCTTCAAAAACATATTGACCTTTTTCACCATTGGGTAATGCACCACTGTTGTCGCATGTATATCGATTGGAGTTAATTTGTTCATTGGTGTCTAAAATTCCATTATTGTTTTTGTCTATCCAAAAATGTGAATCACTTGAATAAGGTGTAGCATTAGGCTTAGGTTGCCAGCTAATATCTGGACTACATGCTGCCACATATTCTTGTGGAACAAACTCTTCACTAACCATTAAAGGTTTCTGATAACTTTTCTTTTTCATATCTCAATTATTTTAAAAAATTCTTTTTATTAAGGAAAGGAATACGCTTCGAAAAGCGTTTCCTTTTTCCTTTGTTAGAAAGATATCTGAAATAATGAGATATTGCGATTTGAATCTCCTTGAGGATTATGTAACTAAAATATTAAGAAACATTGTGATGCAATGTTTCATCAATATGCTGTGTTACATGAACATTGTTGTAATTGAAAACAGGGATTGCATTATGTTCAAACGGTCTTACAACAAAAGCATTTATATGAGGTTTTGTTGTAGATTCATATTTTTCATTGCAAGCAGTATTGAAATATTCATATTTGTCAATTCCCGGATCATATTGTTGATTTTCATTTGTATCCAAATATACCATGCCACTTATGTCACAATAACCTACATAAGAAGTAGGATTTTCGCACGCTGCCACATATTCATTCGGTACAAACTCCTCGCCGATAAGCGTTGGTTTTGCATACACTTTCTTTTTCATTCTATCTCTTTCTTTTTTGATTCCTGTTCCGGGGGAAGGGAGATCAGAAAAGACTTGAGGCAAAGTCGTGAGTTGAGTTCCAGAGGAACTA